>Ga0209607_1000096_pt1 | contig 72064 bp, 53 predicted proteins | sample AD_UKC117_MetaG_FD_184413 | JGI IMG/M metagenome (GOLD analysis project Ga0209607, IMG submission 184413) | Active sludge microbial communities of municipal wastewater-treating anaerobic digesters from Hong Kong - AD_UKC117_MetaG (SPAdes)... | ecosystem: Engineered > Bioreactor > Anaerobic >... | reverse complement strand
TAAAGGTTTTCCATGATCTTGCGTGCCTTTTCGGTTTCCACACCTACAACCACACGGTCCGGGCTCATGAAATCGCGGATGGCGTCGCCCTCCTTCAGGAATTCGGGATTGGAAGCGATGTCAAAGGGTATGTTGGCTTTTCGCTTGCCGAGTTCTTCGTTGATGACCTGTTTCACTTTGGCGGCAGTTCCTACGGGAACCGTGCTTTTTGTGGTGAATACCAGGTAGTTGGTCATGTGTTTTCCCACAGTGCGTGCCACGTCCAGGACGTAATGAATGTCCGCGCTTCCGTCTTCATTGGGCGGCGTACCCACCGCACTGAACACAATTTCCGTGTTTTCCAGGCAATCCTTCAGTTCTGTAGTAAACTGCAAACGGCCGGCAATTACGTTCCGGCTGACCATTGGCTCCAGTCCGGGTTCATAAATGGGCAAAATTCCTTTTTTCAGGTTTTCGATCTTCTGTTTGTCAATGTCCACACACGTCACGTGTGCACCCATCTCGGCAAAACAGACTCCGGACACAAGTCCTACGTATCCGGTTCCTACAATGGCAATATTCATACGGTTTTGGTTTGGGGGTGGGAGGGCATCTTCAAGCTGCCGCGCCACCTTGCATTGTTAAAAATTGTATTTATCATATAATGAGCGTCTTGTGATTTTAATGACTTTAAAGTGGCGCGCCAGCTTGAAGATAAAACCGCACCGTCCGCTCCTGCCCCTCCCGGAAGGTCATCTGCCGCTGCCAGCCGAGTTCGGTTTTGATCTTGGTGGCATCTATGGCATAGCGCAAATCGTGGCCCGGACGGTCGGTGACAAAGGTGATGAGCGGGAGGGAGTCACCTGCAGGGCGGCCCAATTGGCGGTCGGTGATTTCTATGAGCAGGCGCACCAGCTCAATATTCTGCCATTCGTTTTCCCCGCCTATGTTATAGGTTTCTCCTACGCGGCCTTTATGAAACACCAGGTCAATAGCCCGGGCATGGTCTTCCACGTACAACCAGTCGCGAACGTTTTCGCCTTTTCCGTATACAGGCAACGGCTTGCGGTTCACTATGTTGTTGATGATCACGGGGATCAGTTTTTCCGGGTACTGGCAGGGTCCGTAATTGTTGGAGCAATTGGATATCTTCACGGGCAGCCCGTATGTATGGTAAAAAGCCCTTACAAAATGGTCTGCCGAGGCTTTGGAGGCCGAGTAGGGGGAGCGGGGATCGTAGGGGGTGGTTTCCCGGAACGGATCGTCCCCGGAGTGCAGTGATCCGTAGACTTCATCTGTGGATATCTGGTAGAACAGGTGCTTGTGATAATTTTCCTTTTTCCAGCACGTTTTGGCCGTCTGCAGGAGAGTAAGCGTCCCCATAACATTGGAGCGTGCAAAAGCAAACGGATCCGTAATGCTGCGGTCCACGTGGCTCTCGGCCGCCAGGTGTATCACGGCATCAATTTGGTATTTACGGAAGATCTCCTCCATTTTGGCATGATCGCACACATCGGCCTGTATGAACACATAATTGGGATCATTTTCAATATCTTTCAGGTACTCCGGGTTGGCCGCATACGTTAATTTATCCACATTGATGATGCGGTACTGCGGGTACTTCTTCACAAAATGCCTGACCACATGCGATCCAATGAAGCCGCACCCGCCGGTTATCTTCAAGCTGGCGCGCCACTTTAAGGTTGAGTTAAGCTTAACTTCCATAAAATCTGCGTTTTATAAAATTGGTGTTTGTCAGGTGGCGCGGCAGCTTGAAGATGACGCGCCACTGCGGGCAGAATCTGCGGCAGAATCTGCGGCCAGCTCCAGGATGTACTGTCCGTATTCGTTATTCTGCATGGGGGCGGCGTCTTCCCGGATCTGTTCCGGGGTGCGCCAGCCGTTGCGCAGCGCGATTTCTTCCAGGCAGGCGATCTTCAAACCCTGCCGGGCCTGGATGGTTTCCACAAAGTTGGACGCCTCGGCAAGGGAACTGTGCGTGCCGGTGTCCAGCCATGCAAAGCCCCGTCCAAGGGTGGTGACGTGCAGGCGTTGTTGCTGCAGGAAATGATCGTTGACCGAGGTGATTTCCAACTCGCCCCGGGCGGAAGGTTTCACGCGGGCGGCCACTTCCAGGACCTCATTGGGGTAGAAGTAGAGGCCCGTAACGGCCAGGTTGGATTTGGGGTGTTGCGGTTTTTCTTGTATGGAAAGGGGATTTCCGTTTTTGCCTATTTCCACGACACCGTAACGTTGCGGGTCTTTTATAGGATATCCGAAGATGTGTGCAAAGCCGTTATTTGCCGAGTCTACCGCCTGGTGAAGCATGGTCCGGAAACCTTGCCCGTAGAAAATGTTGTCGCCCAGGACCAGGCAGACGCAATCGCTGCCCACAAAGTCCCTGCCAATGATGAATGCCTGTGCCAGCCCTTCCGGCCTGGGTTGCGGGGCATATTGGAAACGGACGCCAAAGGATTCACCCGAGCCCAGCAGCCGTTCAAAAGCAGGCAGGTCCTGCGGGGTGGATATGATGAGGATATCACGTATCCCTGCCAGCATCAGGACCGATAAAGGATAGTATATCATGGGTTTGTCGTAGATGGGGAGCAATTGCTTGGAGACTCCTTTTGTGATGGGATAAAGACGTGTCCCGGAGCCTCCGGCAAGAATAATTCCTTTCATGTTCAGGATTTTTGAATGTGAACAAAGTTAATAATTATCTTTGAGCGATGAAATGTTTATGGGTTCTGGTTATTATGCTTTTGATGCCGGTCGTTTCTACAGGAATTCCGGCAGCGAACGGTGTTGCGGAGCCGCGTCCCGGCATTGGCAGTGAATTGCCGTTGGAAGCTGTTGCTGAGCAGGGCAAAGGACACGACAGTTTAGCGGAGCCGCGTCCCGAACTCGGCAATGAATCTTTTCCGGACAGTTTGATAAACGGGAAGCGGGTGGCTGTGATGACGGGGTCTTTGGGGGAAATGATTCTGAGTGAGGAATATCCGCAAGTCCAGGTGCATTGTTACGATGATATCATGGACGGGTTTGCAGCGCTGAAAGCGGCAAAAGTGGATTATGTAATGACTGCTTTTACAACGGCTTACGTGGTGGGGCGTTCCAATCCTTCATATATTATCTTGCCGCATAACCTGACGAATGAAGGTGCCGGAATTGCAATTTCCCGGGATGATAAAACGGGATTGCTTGCCCAGGTAGATTCGGTGCTGGCGGTGTTTCGTAGTGACGGGACGCTGGATGCCATCGTAGGGAATTGGATCCGTCCCGATGGGTCCGATTATGAGATCACGGATTTTTCCGCAAACGGAGGGCCAGGATCCGGTGCACCTGAACCCGGTTCAGCAGAAACTGATGCACCTGGGTCTACTGTGGCGGGATCCGGGCGACCTCCGTTGCGGGTGGGGACGGCAGCCAACCGGGAACCCATGTGTTTTGTCCAAAACAACAGGATCGTAGGCCTGGATTGGGAGCTGATGATGCGTATAGGCAGGGCACTGGGCAGGGAGGTTGAGTTTGCGGATATGAAATATGCGGCCCTGATAGCGGCTTTGCAGTCCGGGCGCATTGATGCAATTGCTTCCAATATGACAGCGACTGCGGAACGGAAGAAACAGGTGGACTTTTCAAGCGTTTATTATGTGAATCCGCAAATTTTGGTGGAGTGGTCCGCCAGCGAGGAGGCATCTGCAGGAGGGATCTGGCAGCAATTTAAAGAAGGACTTGAGCGGAATGTGGTACACGAGAAACGTTATATGCTGATTTTGGACGGGTTGTGGGTTACGTTTCTCATTGCAGTACTTTCCGTGATTTGTGGCACGTTTCTGGGAGCGGGTGTATGCGCCATGAGGATGTCGGCCGGGAAATTCAGCCGCAATTTCGCAAAAGGATACATTGCCTTGTTCCGTGCGATCCCTCACGTGGTGATCCTGATGCTGATGTTTTACGTGGTTTTCGCTACGTTGCGCATCAGCGGTATGGTAGTCTCGGTAATCACTTTTGCCATGATTTTTGCCGCGTATTCGTCCGAGTTGTTCCGAACCTCGCTGGAAAGTATTCCCACCGGGCAGCGTCATGCGGGTCTGGCACTGGGTTTCACAAAATTTCAGACATTTTGGCACATTTTACTGCCTCAGGCTGTGCGCACGGCATTCCCTGTTTACAAAGGGGAGGTGATTTCGCTTATAAAAATGACGGCTATAGTGGGATATATTGCGGTTCAGGATCTTACCAAAGCCGGAGACATTATTCGCAGCAGAACCTTTGATGCTTTTTTCCCGCTTGTCATGGTCGCTTTGATCTATATGGCGATCATCTGGGCCATCACCCGGCTTTTAAACCTGGTCTCTTTCAAACAGGTTTAATCCAGCTTTTTGTAATATACGAATTTGTGCTTGGGCAGGGCGTCCGGGTAAAAAATGGCGATCAGATCTGCCAGGATCAGATGCGGGCTGACGGCCCCCGACTCGAAGTAATCACTCCCGCCTTCGGGCGTGCTGCGCAGGTTGTTGTTCCAGACGTTGCCTGTGCGGAAAACATCCACCTCGGCAAACCGTTGATCCAATGCGGCGAGCGAAGAGAGGTCGGAGAATTGATTGGGGTGCAGCCAAAAATCGGCTTCAAGTGCGTGAATGTAAGCTTGTTCGGTGCTCATGACCGTTGTTTTTTTACCGGGTTCCGAGCCGAGTATGACGCCTCCGGCGTCCCTGATCAGGATGTGCAGGTGGCTTTCTGTTCCGGGAACGTACCAGATGTCTTTGAACGGTGCGTTGATCAGGACTTTAACCGGTTTGAAAGTGGTGTTGAGCGCGTTGATGTTGAGCGAGTCCGTGCCGAGGCTGTTTTCTACGGCTTTGCGACGTTCTGTGAGCGTTACGGCCTGCCGCGCCAGGAGGCGGTATTCTTCGTAAGTTTGGTAGATCCAATGAAATTGTTCCATGGCCATCACCTCTTTGTCAAAAAATGCCGCAAAAGCAACCAGGAACTCGGCCTTTCCAAGAGGATGATCCTCAAGATGTTCGGGCACTTCTACCACATTGATTCCCAACTGCCTGATTTTTTGGATGTAATCTGCAGGCTGGCCCGGTACGGCATACGCAAAAACGACGTCCGGTTCCAGGGCCATAAGGGATTCGTAATCAATAGCCGATTCGTAACCCACATCCGTGGCGTTCCTAAGCTTGTCGTTATATATGTACTGACTGCCGGAAACTCCTACAATAGAACGGGTTTCGTTGATGGCATCCAGATAGGCAATGTGCGTGGTTGACAGGCAAACCACACGTTTCACTTTATGTATGACATGCCTGGTTTCACTTTTTGATACCGGATCCTTCAGGTATAGCACTTTTTCTCCCTCTTCGCGGGCTATGAAAAAGTTGTTGGCGTACAACGGTTTATAGACATACTCAATATTATTCTCTACGAACGATTGTTCGTCCAGCTTGCGGATACGAAAACTACGGTTCCGGGGACCGGGACAAGATTGAAATGCCATTGTGAACAGCAATACACAAGAGCCCATAACAGCTCCCCTGAGCATTCTGGATTTTTTCACAATTATTTGATTTTGAGCCTTCCACGGGACTCGAACCCGCGACCTGCTCATTACGAATGAGCTGCTCTACCGACTGAGCTAAGAAGGCTTGGTTTAGGGCTGCAAAGATAAACAAAAAAAAATGCACACCAAATGGAGTTTGACTGCGCCACAGACCCGCAGTGACCGCGCCACAAATCCCCCTTGTTGCGCCAAAATTTTGGCGCACTCAAACTCCGTTTGTACCTTTGGTACATGGATGTAATTGTTATTGGAGCAGGACCTGCGGGTATGATGGCGGCTGGAACGGCGGCTGAGCGTGGAGCTCGTGTAATGTTGCTGGAGAAAATGGAAAAGCCGGGACGAAAACTGGCCATTACGGGCAAAGGCCGTTGTAATATTACTAATTTGAAGGATTGGGAGGCGTTTAGCCCTCATGTTCACCCGCTTAAGCGGTATTTCAAGCCGGCATTTTATCAATTTACCAGCGAGGATACGGTTAAATTCTTCAATGACATAGGTTTGCCGACAGTGTTGGAACGCGGGACACGTGTGTATCCGGCTTCCCAGCAGGCCTTTGATGTGATCGATGCCATGAAATCGTGGTTGGAACGCCTTGGTGTTCAAATAGTTTGCAATTGCCAGGTACTGGAATTCATTCCGGAAGGCAGCGGGGAGGGAGCGGGTCAGACTGCACAATCGGCAAAGACCTCTGGTGGCGAAATCCCGGCTGAAAGTACCGGTGAGGCAGCATGTCAGCAGAAAGTTGACTCGGCAAAGACCAACCAGGCAGAAAGACAGGGGATTAAGGCCGCGGACCCACCGAGGATTATCGCGGTAAAGGTGGCGGGTGCAGACGGTCAGATAAGGCTGTTGAAGGCGGACCATTTCATATTGGCAACAGGCGGAAAATCCTATCCCAGAACAGGTTCCACAGGTGACGGGTATCCTTTGGCTTCTGCTCTGGGACATAGTATAGAACCTTTATTCCCTTCTCTAACAGCCTTGATGCCTGTTGATTATGATCAGCGTTTGGAGGGAGTGCAGCTGCGCAACGTGCAACTTGATCTTTACACCGAGCAGGTGCTCCGGCGTTCGGAAGAAGGGGAACTGTACTTCACAAATCTGGGAATTGAAGGCCCCATTGGCTTTCGCGTGAGCCGTCAAGCGGTGGTGGCGCTGAACAAAGGCCAGCGCGTTGCCTTGCACCTGAATCTGAAACCCGCACTTACGCGGGAGCAATTGATGGATAGGTGGGAACGGGAAACAAAAAATGACACTTCTTGCCGAAGGGGATCTACCGGTGCAGGAGGTGCAGTTACTGCTGCTGCTGCTGCTGCTGCTTCTGCTGCTTCTTGTGGCAGCACAAATGAGCTTTTTCTTCACTTGAAACGTTACATGCCCGAGGCGCTGATCGCTCCCTTTATAAAATACCTTGCCGAGTCGGGGCTGCACCCTGTAGATGGTATGCTGCGATGGGTCTTTCCCATAGCCTCTTACGGAGACTGGGCCCGGGCAGTTGTCACTGCAGGCGGAATTTCTATGAAAGAGATCGACCTACACACCATGCGTTCAAAACGCGTTGCAAATTTGTCCATTGCAGGTGAAATCATGGATTTGGACGCAGACAGCGGCGGCTACAACCTCCAGATAGCCTTTGCTACCGGCAGGGTGGCGGGAAATGGCGCGGTAGGTGGAACCTTCCGCGCCAATTAATCGAAATTGTTTCTTATATGTCTAATAGTTAGATATATAGAAAATACGTTACTTTTTTGGCGCGCTAAGGTTCCACCTCCTCAGACTAGTTTCAGCAATGTTCAACACTCTGCTTAATTGTTTAATTGATACCGGTAACTTTTGTCTGACACTACCAGCCAGTCGGATTTTTTCGGTGACTGAAAGCTGTGGAATGGTTTTTGGTGAAATTTGTTTTAAAATAAACTGGCTTATATAGATATCCGGATACCTTACCTTCATTGAATATTGTTGAGATTCCAGCTCAGACTTTTCTTTATCAGTAGGATTGGATAATTTGATCATGGCCTTATCATAGGGTCCAAGATATTTTTCTACTTCTTTTATTTTCAAAAAGCTACCAGGATAAATGTGTCCTTTATTGTTTACACAGTAATGGTCAGGTATTTGCTCTGACGAATAGGGTAGATTTGTGTTCTTTTCAACTGGTTGATAATCTTTGCCATAGTCGATTCCACGGTCTTTTTGATAATAATACCTGGCTGAACAAAAAGGATCGCTATAGGGATGTTTCACTGTTCCATGTCTGGTTGAATTGCGTAAAACATAAATCAGTTTCTCTATCAACTCTTCTTCACTTCTTGCCAAAACCGACACATATCCCCTGCTACCTACACTTCCTTCAGTTTTGTATTTATGATTGTAATAATTGGCATAGCTAACTCGTAATGCTTTGATAAAAAAAGAAGGATCTGTGCATCTTACAAATAGATGTAAATGGTTTGATAGAAAATCATACGCAAGAACCTCCACATTGTATTTGTAGGCAAATACAGCCAGCAAATCAATCATATGATATATATCTTCTTTCTCCAGGAATAAGCTTTGATGTGCATTTCCTCTGATACATATGTGGCGGTAAATCTTCATATGATCAAAGAAAAGTACAATTTGTAGAATAAAAGGGACAAAAAAGATAAAGAGGTGGAACCTCCCGCGCCAAAAATCATCTAGATATTTTATAAATATCAGATTAACAAGGCGTTGATAAAATATGAACTAATAAATGGCGTGGAAGGTTCCACCTAGATTATCTTAAAATCCACTTCCGGCAGCACTCTTATCCTGGATCCGGGAGCAGCTGGTAAAGGCGTATGAAGCTCTAGAATTAGTAAATCGCCCATTTTCAAATATACAAAACTTGATAAGTGGGCTATTCTCTTAGCAACAAATTGGCTAGAGGGGATGGGAAATGTCAGCACTTGAGGGTCATCCGCCTGGAGTGGATCGTCGTCTTTTTGCATAGAAATTTGTTCAATTTGATCTTTGCCGAGGAAAGTCCGTGGCATGGACAAAGAGTAGTCGAGTGCGAGGCCGGGAATCCACAGGGATCCATTGTGCTTTATGTCTGCATTTCGATCCGAGGTGGTTTCTGATAAAACTTTCGGATGTCCGTAAATACAAACCCCATAATTTACTTCAGAATAATACCGATGAGCAAACTGTTCCTTTATACTTCTGCCTAAGCGATTGAATTTAACTACATAACATGATGTGTAAGTAATACTTCCGCATACTGGGGGTATGAAAAAATCATCCGTTGGTTTGGCCAGAGCCGTGTCCGGTTTCATGTAGAAATCATCCAAACCATAAGGATAAGCAAAAAGTTTCATAGATCAGGGGTAATTTCAACCTCCATTTGAAAGCTTAATTCCTGTGAGTACTTTTTTTGTATCCAGGGTGAAGTCGCCTCTCATCATCCAGTCATAGTAAGAAGGTTCGGTTTGGAATACTTCTTTAACGCGACGACCTTTGTGTTTGCCAAAATTAAAGACAGGCTGATCTTCATCATCAAGAACTACTCGTCCTGCATAATCCAGATTGCGTGTTTTTGTGGAGAATTCTGAGAGAAAGTTTATTTCGTTTTGCAAGTCTTGCGGGTAACGGTCCAGCTGCGCTTCCAGGATTTCATAAGTGGCAACTGTATCTGCTTCTGCACTATGTGCATTTTCAAGATCCTTATCACAATAGAATCTGTAGGCGGCTTTTAGTGTACGTTGTTCCATTTTATGGAATATGTTCTGTACATCTATAAGCTTGCGTTTACGGAAATTGAAATCAATGCCTGCACGCAAAAATTCTTCCGATAACATGGGAACGTCAAATCGGGTGGAGTTGTAACCGGCAATATCACAACCTTCCATCCATTTGGCAAGTGATTTGGCGATTTCTTTAAAAGTAGGTTCATTAGCTACGTCTTCATTTGAAATACCATGAATAGCCTGAGCTTCAGGTGAAATGGGAATAGTAGGATTAATTCGCCTGGTTTTAATTTCGCGTGTACCATCGGGACTGATTTTAAGCACACATATCTCTACAATGCGATCAGAAGCAACGTTTAATCCAGTTGTTTCAAGGTCCAGAAAAAGTATTGGTCGTTTGAGATTTAATTTCATATTTTGGCTAATTATGGTGATCAGAATGCAAAATTACAAAAATATATGGTGGCTGGTAGGTCAAATGGAGTTTGACTGCGCCAACAAAATCACCTGTTTTGTAATTATCACAAATACAGATATTTATGTTTTCGAAAAAAAATGTGGCGCAGTCAATCTCCATTTGAGGCGCATATATAGGGGGTATTGTGCGCAGTTATGTAGGTCTGTGGCGCAGTAAGTGCAGTTTTTGGCGCACTTAAGGAAGTTTCTTACGCAAAAATGCAGGTCTGTGGCGCAACAAGTGGAGTTTAAGACGCACCTGGGGGAGTATCTGGCGCACTTAAGGGGGTCTGTGGCACAGTAGATGTAGTTTATGGCGCACTTAAGTGAGTCTGTGGCGCAGCAGTCTCCATTTGAAGGCATAACGTGCAGCCGTTACGTGCAGTTGTGATGTGCAGCCTTTTACTGTGTGATCATCATGGGCATGATGAGGGCGCAGATTTCTTCGTTTTCCGAATCCGGGGTGATAGGGGTGATCAAACCTACGCGGGAGGGGTCGCTCAGGGCGATGTTGACTTCGGTGCCGGGAAGGTTGGCGAGTATTTCTGCCAGGAATACGGATTTGAAGCCCATTTCTATGGCGGGGCCTTCGTATTGGCAGGTAATACGTTCCTGTGCGGCTATACGGAATTCAATGTCCTGTGCAGATACAAATATCTGGTTGGAAGAAAAGAGCAGTTTGATGAGGTTGGTGGCCTGGTTGGAGCATACGCTCACACGGCGTACGGCATTCATCAGTTCAATGCGATCTGCTATGATGTTGTTGGGATTGTTTTGGGGAATGACGCTGCGGTAGGCAGGGTAGTTGCCTTCTACCAGGCGGCAGATCATGCGATAGGATCCAAAACTGAAAAAAGCATTTGTTTTGTCGTAAGATATGACAATGTCATCTTCAATTTTGACCAGCAGGTTCTTGAGGATGTTGGCCGGCTTTTTGGGCAAAATGAATGAAGAGTCTTCGGGAGCATTGATATCTGAACGGGTGTAGCATACCAGTTTATGGGAATCTGAAGCTACCAGGTTGGCGGCTTCTTGTTTCAGGTCAAAGAAAATGCCGTTCATTACCGGGCGCAATTCTTCATCACCCGCAGCAAAAAGCGTACGGTTTATTCCTTCCAGCAACACGTCCGGTGAAAACGAAATGGACATGCTTTCGGCCGGTTCTTTTATCTGGGGATAATCTTCCGCAGGGAACCCGGGTACCTGAAATTTACCGGTAGACCATGTGAATTCAATGATATTCTGTTCTTTGTTGAAAGCAAAAGTCAGCGGCTGTTCGGGAAATTCCTTAAGTGAATCTGTGAGGATACGCGCGGGAATGGCTACACTACCTTCTTCTGTCACAGAATCCGGCTGCATGGTAGTACGCAAAGTGGTTTCCAGGTCCGATGCTGTTATTGTAAGCGAGTCCCCGGTCAGATTGAACAGGAAATTGTCCAGAATGGGCAACGTATTTTTGGAAGCGATAACCCTGCTGACGGATTGAAGTCTTCCCAACAGTTCTGAGCTTGATACAACAAATTTCATAAGTCTTTATTTTAACTGCAAATATACTAAAAAAGTGCGTTGGAGGATTCAGGCGCATAGGATTTTTCCATGGCCAATAATTTTTGTTTCTTTTCCAGCCCGGCGGCATACCCCACAAGGGATCCGTCAGATCCAATCACCCGGTGACAGGGAATAACTATCGCAAACGGATTGGCAAAATTTGCCTGCCCCACGGCACGCGTAGCTTTAGGGTTCTCAATCATTTCGGCCAACTCGGCATAGGTAGTCGTTGTTCCGTAAGGAATCCGTTGCAAAGCAGACCATACATATTTCTGAAAATCAGTACCTTCTATATGCATAGGCAAGTCAAAAGTGCGCCGCGTGCCTTTAAAATATTCATCCAGCTGTTCAATGGCCATAAGCAAAACCGGCGGACGTGCTTCCTCTGCATCCATGGACTCTCCGCTCTTATAGAAGCCTTTCAAATTGTAATCGTCTTCAAAAGCCGAGGCGGTCAATTCTTCAAATTCATTTGCCGAGAAGGAAAAGTTTCCCAATGGCGTCTGTGTGTAGACTTTATACCGAGGCACTTGCGGTCCCCCGGTGAGCCATTGATACATGTGCTGAGCTACGCGCCCGGAACCTCCGTCCGTGCCCAGGAGCTTGTGCAGCCTTTTGTAATCGGCCAGCACACTCCGCCTTTTCTGGCGGCCTTTGAGCAGTAAGCGAAGCTCTTCCCGCATCTTATCTGGGTTGCATTCTTTTTGAATGAGTTCACGGACCGAGTTTTTCTCAAGGATCAGGTTGGGAAGGGAAATGTGTTTAACCTTGATGATGATTCGAGCAATCGCAACCGATAAAGGATTTCCGCCGTAACATACTACCTGGGGGCATTGCAAAAGGGCTGCCTCCAGCGTGGCCGTGCCACTGGTGACAATGGCGGCTTCTGCCTGCTGTAATATCTCGTAAGTATGTCCGTACATAACACGTACCGGAAGGTCTTTCAAAATATTGTCGTAAACAGTGGTTGGAATGGAAGGAGTTGCTGCTACAATCCATTTGTAATCCGGGAAATCACGAATAATTTCGGCAGCACGGGGCAGGAGAAAGTTGATCTCGTTCAAACGGCTGCCCGGAAGAATGGCCAACACGGGTTCAGGCCCGATCTTGTATTTTTTTCTGAACTCATCCGGTGTATCCATGGTTTCCATAGCTTCTGCCAGATTGTCCAGAACGGGATTTCCCAGATATACGGCGTTTATCCTTTTAGAACGGAAATATTCCGTTTCAAAAGGAAATATTACGTACAGCTGTGATACGTATTTTCTAATCTTTTTAACCCGGCATTCTCTGGAAGCCCATACTTTGGGAGCAATATAATAAAATACTTTAATGCCCTGTTTTGAAGCAAAACGGGCCATACGCAAATTAAAACCGGGATAATCTATCAAGATCAGCACATCCGGATCGTATTCCAACAAGTCTTTTTTACAACGGGAAAGGTCTTTCATGATCGATCCCAGGCGGGCAGCTACTTCTACAAAACCCATAACGGCCGTCCGTGTATCGGGACCCCGGTACATAAACTCAGCCAGCGGGTCTGCCAGTGTCAGTGCATGCATGAGTTGTTTGGCGTAATGATCACCGGACACTTCTCCGGCAATGATGAAGTATCGCATTTTTCTTTAGTTTTTTCTCTCCCTTGTAAGGTCTTTCCACACTTCTTTCAAACGGTCCAGTTCGGGATAGTTTGTATTATCAATCTTATGAGGTACTATGGTCACATAATTGGCTGCAAGAAGGTTGTGGTCACATTCAGGGTCGTCGGGCTCCAGATTTTCATATTCACCTACCATCCAATAATAGGGATGCCCATAAGGATCTGTGCGGGATTCAATCTCTTTGATCCACGCGCCCATTCCAAAACGGCACAAACGAATGCCTTTGATCTCGTTGATCCCTCCCTGGGGTATGTTCACGTTCATGTAAGTATAGGGTTGGGGCGGATTTTTCAGGAACTGTTCCAGGATGATTTTCCCGTAATATATACTGGCACTGAAATCCGCATCGGCATGATGATCGTTCAGGCTGAAAGCGATAGAAGGAATTTTGTAAAGGGCTCCTTCACATGTTGCTGCCAGCGTTCCGGAATAGATTACGGCAGAAGAGCCGTTGAAACCGTGATTAATGCCTGAAAGAAGCAGGTCGGGTTTTTTCTGGTCAAAAAGAAGGTTGAGGGCCATTTTTACACAATCAACCGGTGTTCCGGAACAATAAAAACGTCGGATTTCCTTATCCGGAGTCCCATCCGGATTTTCGACAGGAACCATGCGAAGCAATTTTCCTATACTTACGGCATTGGACATTGCACTTTGGTGGTATTGAGGTGCCACTACGGTAATTTCTCCAAGACCACGGGCCATTTCTATCAGGGCTTGAAGGCCTTTGGAGGTATACCCGTCGTCGTTTGTGATCAGTATATGCATATCATGCGAATTTAATGATTTTTTTTGAGCATTTCGCTACATATGTTAACTTTGCAACGGATTTAAAAAAAAACACAAATATGAACAAGATTAAAGTGGGAATTAACGGCTTTGGCCGTATCGGCCGCTTGGTTTTTCGGGCCGCCCAAGAAAGGGAAAACATAGAAATAGTTGGGATCAATGATTTGATCAGCGTGGATTATATGGCATACATGCTACGTTACGATAGCGTTCACGGACAATTCAAAGGATCCGTTGAAGTAAAGGACGGCAAGCTTGTCGTTAACGGAAACGCTATTCGTGTTACCTCTGAAAAAGATCCTGCCAATCTTAAATGGAATGAAGTGGATGCCGAATACGTAGTTGAATCCACAGGTCTTTTCCTGACAAAGGAAAAAGCCCAGGCTCACTTGGATGCTGGTGCAAAACGCGTGGTTATGTCTGCTCCTTCCAAAGACGCTACCCCCATGTTCGTATACGGAGTAAACCACAAATCATATAAAGGAGAAACGATGATCTCCAACGCTTCCTGTACTACAAACTGTCTGGCTCCCGTAGCCAAGGTGCTGAATGACAAATTTGGTATTGTGGAAGGCCTTATGACCACCGTTCACTCAACAACAGCTACACAAAAGACTGTTGACGGACCTTCTGCAAAAGACTGGAGAGGCGGACGCGCTGCTTCTGCCAATATCATTCCTTCTTCTACCGGAGCTGCAAAAGCTGTAGGTAAAGTTATCCCGGAACTGAACGGCAAATTAACCGGTATGGCATTCCGTGTTCCTACCGTCAATGTCTCTGTTGTAGACTTGACATGCCGTCTTGAAAAAGCTGCTTCTTACGACGATATCAAAGCAGCCATGAAAGAAGCTTCTGAAGGAGAAATGAAAGGTGTTCTGGGCTATACGGAAGATTCCGTAGTTTCTTCCGATTTCATTGGTGATGCCCGCACATCAATCTTCGATGCCAATGCAGGTATATCACTTAGTCCCAACTTTGTTAAAGTGGTCACCTGGTATGATAACGAATGGGGTTATTCCAACAAGGTTCTGGAAATGATTTGCTATATGAATACTGTAAAATAAAAGCACATATAGATATAGAAAAGGATGGCCGGAAGGTCATCCTTTTTTTTTCTATATTTGTGCATGGTTTCTGTGATCATGGCAGCGTATAATACGGGGGGATTTATTTCCACTGCACTGGACAGTGTTTTTGCACAGACCTATCATGATTTCCAGATTATTGTGACAGATGATGCTTCTACAGACGGAACAGCGGAGATTCTTAAATCATACAAGGATTCGCGTCTGATTGTTCTGCGTAACGAAACCCGCCGGGGAGCTGCCTTTTCGCGTAACAGGGCTATGGAAGAAGCTACGGGTGAATACCTGGCCGTATTGGATGCCGATGATTTCTGGGCCCCCGACAAACTGGAAGCACAGGTAGCATTCATGAACGAACATCCAAAAGCTGCCGGAGTCGGCAGTTATGTATACGAAACTGATGAAAACGGGAAACGTATACGAGCCGTTCGTTTTCCGGTTTATCCGGGACAGATCCGTTGCTCTACTTTTTTCCGCTGTACCATTGTTCATTCATCAATAATGCTGCGAAGGTCATTTATGACCGACAATGATCTTCAATATAATGAAACATTCCCGGGATCGCACGATTTTGAATTGTGGAGCCGTGCCGTTTTTGCCGGAGACTTTCACCATATTCCCAGGTACCTTACTTATTACCGGCGGAATCCCGGCCAGATATCCGAAGACCTGACCGGGACCCAGAAAGAGCACGCTATTAAAGTTTACCGGACCCTGTTGCAAAAAATGGGGTACGAACCTACCAAATATGAATTGCATTGTCACCTGCGGCTAGCCGGTATTGAAACAGACCGGGGTGTTGACACAGCACCGGGAATGGATACAGGCATAGGTGTTGAAACAGCACCGGGAATGGATATAGGCAGAGGTCTTGACACGGTACCGGGATTTGATACAGACAGAGGAGTTGACACAGCACCGGGAATGGATATTGACAGAGGAGTTGACACAGCTCCGGGAATGGATATTGACAGAGGTGTTGACACAGCGCCGGGAGTTGATACGGACATGGGGGGTGATATGGAGCGCGAGGATGAAAAGACAAAATGTAAAAGTGTACTGGACTGGTGTGAAAAACTCTACCAAAGAAACCTGGAAAGACCGGTTTTCAGGCAATACCTCTTTGCCAACGAAATCCTGTTGCGATTTCTGAAATATTGTTACGACAATTCCCTGGGATGCTTCCGGACGTTACGTTTGATGATTACTCTTCACTGGCGTATGAAATGGTTTTTTTTCCCTTATTTCCAGTTGTTCCAGCGTCTCTCCATTAATTACAAAAATGTTTGACATAAAACAATACCGCCGTAAAGAAGCCGAAGTACAGCGGGTAGGATCTATAATGCGTATGCTTCCTCCAGATGCTGTGGAAGTATTGGAAATTGGATGCAGGGATGGCTTTATCACCCTTAAACTGGCGGAGCAATATCCTTCTGTTACGGCTCTGGATTTAAAACTGCCACAAATTGACCATCCCGATGTGACTTGTGTTCGGGGAGATATAACTTCCCTGCCTTTTGATGAAGGATCTTTTGATTTGGTAGTATGCACAGAAGTACTGGAACACATCCCGCCCGAAAAACTGGGAAAAGCCTGCCGGGAGCTGATGCGCGTATCACGCCGTTATTTGTTGATTGGAGTGCCTTATAAACAGGATTTACGCGTACATGCCATGAAATGCATTCATTGCGGAACCATAAATCCTACTACGGGACATGTCAACACTTTTGATGAACAACTCTTGCAGACCCTTTTCAACGACATACCTTTTGTTACTGTTGATTACCCCGGAACCGGGGTATACAAAACCAACCGCCTGTCGTATTCCATATACAAACGGTTTGGTTTTCCTTATGGTTCTTACCAACAGGAAGAACCCTGCATTCATTGCGGTTTGCCCTTGAAGAAACCACGTCTGAGTGTGCCGGCACGTATTGCATGTCTTTTTGCAAAAGGACTGGAATTCCTGCAAAACAAAACAGGGCCCTGTAAGAGCCCTGTCTGGATCCATATTCTATGGGATATTACTCGGCGGGATTCATAGAAATATCTATGAAATTGCCTTGTTTCAAGAATTTCTTCAGGAATTTTTGTACAGAACCGGGAGTGATGCCTTTTACAATTTGTTCATAGTCGGTCATGGTGTCTAAATCATCTGTGTAGTAGTTCACAAGAACCTGGTTCCAGAAATTGTTCCTGATAAGGTTTTCCTGACGGTTTTTCAGGAAATTTTCTTTTGTCTTGCCTACGTATTCTTCCGACGGTCCGTTATCAACCAGGCTGGTCACATCTGCTTCTACAATCTGACGCATCCGGTCTTGTCTTTCGGGATCCGTGTCGAATAAAATGATCAAGGCAGCGTGTGCTTCCGGCTGATCTGCAGTGATTACCTGTACGCTTGCTCCGTATGTGCCGCCTTCGTCTTCACGCAAACTCTTCACGTAAGCCATATCCAGGATGGATTTTACGGCATCCAGGTAAACCTGGTTTTCCAGGGTGTAATCCTGATCTGCAGAGTAGACATTCACAATGCTTGTCTTGGGAGTTTCCATGACTACCTTGAAGTGATTCTCTACCTTTCCTTTCTGAATGCGGTTGTCGTTCTTCACCCATCCGGCAGGTTCCGTGGCTGCGGGCAATGATCCCAGGTACAGTTCCACCAAGGGTTTGAGGACCTGAAGATCAACATTTCCTACAATGGTCACTACAGCTCCGTTGCTGTTTTTGAAGCAGTCACGGTATGCTTTTTCCAGGTTTTCCATATTCACTTTAGAAAGAAGCTCCGAAGAAATAAGCTGGCTGCGGGGATTGTTGTTATACAAAGATTTGTACAATTCTTTTTGCAGCATGTAATTGGGTGTTTTCTCCAGGTTGGGTACAATAGCGTTCAGCTGTGCCATGGAAGCTTCAAATTCACCGGCTTCAAAACGCGGGGTGACAATATTGGCGTAAACCAATTCAAACAATGTCTGCAAATCCTGCGGTGAAGCACTGCCGCGAATGCCCTGGCTGTAATCATTGATATAAGGAGTGGCATTGGCGATCTTACCGGTTGTTTTTTTCTTAAGTGCCGTAGCACTGAAATTGCCAACCCCGTTGCTTTGTGTCCACAATGCAAATACGTTGCTTTCTACTGATGGAAGCAATTCTTCTGAAAGAATGGATAATCCTCCGTCATTCTTCATGTTGAACAACACTTCGTCTTTTTTGTAATCGGTAGGTTTGACCACTACTTTTATCCCGTTGGACAATGTCCATACTGTACTTTCAAATACTCCGGCTTCTTCCTTAACCACTTTACCGGGAACTATGGCAGCTACATCAACAATAGGCTCATCGGATACTTCTTCCTCGTAAGCCTGAAGTTCCATGCCCTCCACTTTATCCATAATGCTTTGGAGATCTTCTGCTGTCGGAATAATCAATCCTTCACGTTTTGGGCTGGAAAGTACAACAACCCTGTTTTCCGGGGTGATGACCTGTTGTCCTATCTGGTTGATTTGTTCCAATTGAATGAAAGGCAGGTAACCTTTGGCAACTTCCAGTTCATAAACGGGATCCAGTATGGGTTCATTGAAAGCGTAATTACTGATCATATCGTTGACGAATTCACTGTTCATCCGGTCGCCGGCATTTTCGGCAGCACGTTCCAGACGGCGCGTGAAATTGGTTTTTGCGCGTTCAAGTTCTGCATCGGTAAATCCAAACCGGCGCATTTTCTCTACTTCCATCATCAGGGCTTCGAATGCTTTGGGACTTTCGCCGTCTTTGCTTGCAACAGAGAAATAAGTAGCATCCGCAGATGTTGTAATAGAGGAAAAAGACATACTGGCACCCAGGAACGGAGCGTCCGGCTGTTGTGCAATTTCTTCAAACCGGTCGTTCATCATCCGGGAAACAAAATATTTGAACATGTCTACCATGTAGATCATTCCCAGGGGGCGCATTTCTTTGGGAACGGGTTCCGATTTGATTAAAAAATCAATGGTAGTGCCCTGTGCTTCAGGATCCGTAGTTATACCTATGATAGGTTCATCGTTTTCCGGGATGGGAATCACTTTTTTGGGACTGGGAGCAGCAGGGGCAGGCACATCTGCAAACAAAGCAATCAGCTTGTTTTCCACCTGGTCTACATCTACGTCACCTACAACAATAACTGCCTGATGATCCGGACGGTACCATGTCTTATAGAAATCTACCAGTTCTTGAGGCTCAAATGTGGAAAGGCCTTCAACAGTCCCTATAAGATTGCACTCGGCATATTTGGATCCTTTGTACAAATAAGGAAGAGAAGCTTCAAAAAGACGCCATTGGGCGGTTCTACGGGTACGCAATTCTTCTATGATCACACCTCGTTCTTTGTCTATTTCTTCAAAGTCGTTAGTAACAAAGGCGGCATAATCGTGCATGATAAGCAAACAGGTATCAAGAACACCTTCCCTTAACATGGGGACATTGTTCAACATGTACATGGTTTGCTCCACACCGGTTCCGGCATTGATGTTGCGTCCGAAACTGCAACCTATGCTTTCCAGGTAGCTAATCAGCATTTTATCCGGGAGGTTCTTGGTGCCGTTCAGGCACATGTGCTCCAGGAAGTGGGCAAGACCTGCCTGGCGTTCGTTTTCCTGAATGGCGCCAACGTTGGTAAACAGATAAAACTCGGCACGTTTTTCCGGTTTGGTGTTATGCCGGATATAATATGTAAGCCCGTTATCCAATTTTCCAATACGTACCGCCGGGTCATTCTTCAAGGGTTCGTTTGGATTGGCCATTTGTGCGAAACTGGCCGTGCCTGCAATCAATAAAACAAGCAGACTGGTTAATAATTTCTTCATAGTTTCAAATGTTGTGTAAGAATCAAGAGAAACAAAGGTAGCAAAAAAACGTTGCGGTGTCTGTCTTTTTTGTATTTTTACAAACTTGACAAATAAAATTGATGCCAATGAAATCCAGAAGAATCGTAATGAGCCTTGCAGCTCTTTTCCTGAGTGCCGGTACCCTTTTGCCGTGTACAAATCTTATAGTCACCAAAGGTGCGTCAAAAGACGGATCCGTAATGGTCAGTTATTCCGCCGATTCACACCAGTTATACGGCGAACTGTACTTCTGGCCCGCAGCTAAGTGGGAAGAAGGAAGTATGTTGAAAATCTATGAATGGGATACCGGAAGGTTCATGGGTGAAATCCCGCAGGCCAAAGAAACATATTCTGTTACCGGAAATATGAACGAATACCAGCTGATAATAGGAGAAACCACCTATGGCGGCCGCAGGGAATTCAGAGACAGGAACGGGATGATGGATTACGGTTCTTTGATCTACATTGCCCTGCAGCGTTGCAAGACTGCACGTGAAGCCATTGCATTGATAGACAATTTGATGCAAACGTACGGATACGCATCCAGCGGAGAGTCATTCACCATTGCAGATCCGGATGAGGCCTGGATTATGGAGATCATGGCCAAAGCACCCCGTATGGTGGAAGGTATAAACGTTAATAAAGGGGCCGTATGGGTAGCAAAACGTATTCCCGACGGGTACATTAGCGCTCATGCCAACCAGGCACGCATAACCACTATAGATTTTAACGACCCGGATAATTGCCTTTACAGCCCGGATGTAATATCACATGCCAGGGAAATGGGGATCTTTTCCGGAAAAGATAAGGAATTTAGTTTTTCTGACGTTTATGCCCCGGTGGATTTTGGAGCAGCCCGTTTTTGTGATGCACGCGTATGGGCTTATTTCAACAAGTTTGCAGACGGAATGGACAAATACCTGGACTATGCCATGGGATATGACCTTGACAATAGAATGCCCTTGTATGTGAAACCCAACACCAAATTGTCTGTTAAAGATGTTGCCGATATGATGCGCGATCATTACGAAGGTACACCCATGGATATGACATGCGATATTGGTGCCGGCGGGAACGCAGTTCCTTACCGCTGGAGACCCATGTCTTTTGAAGTGGACGGGAAAACCTACCTGAACGAAAGAGCCATTGCCACACAACAGACAGGATGGTGGTATGTAGGACAATGCCGCAGCGACATGCCTCGCGATTTGGGAGGTTTGTTCTGGTTTGGGGTTGACGATGCGGGCACCTCTGCTTTGATACCCATATACAGCGTTTCCGGAAGGGTAGCTGAATGTATTGAAAAAGGAAACGGCAGCATGCTGGAATATTCGGAAACTTCCCTTTTCTGGATCGTTAACCGGGTAACACAATTTGCCTACCTGCGTTACAACCAGGTGGGAGCCGAAGTGCGTTCCGTTGTTGACAAGTGGGAAAATGAAATGATGGATAAAACCCACCGGATGGACCAGGTGGCAGTAGAAATGTACCGTCGCGATCCTGCGCTGGCCAGGGAGTTTTTGACTGATTTTTCCGTAAACGCCGCCCAAACCTTATTCAAAAATTGGGTTGAACTTGACAAGTATTTGATGGTTAAATATATAGACGGAAATACAAAACGACAGGAAGCAGACGGTTCCTTCTCCAGTAACGGCCATGATCCGCGTATTCCTGCCTCGCCTAAAAACGAAGGCTATACGCTGAAATGGAAAGAAGCGGTAGTTAAGGATAACGGGAGTATCCTGGAAAACAAATAAAACAAAAATGAAACGATTATTTCTCCTGTTGCTGTGCCTTGTGCCTTTGCTGGCACGGGGCGCCGATACGTGCCGGGTATACGTATTGACCATTGACAGCGAGATCCATGCCAAATCGGCCAGAACACTGGAAAAGGCATTGGAAGAAGCCGAACAAATCAAGGCCGGTGTATTCTTGATGCGTCTGAATACGTTCGGGGGGGCGCTGGATGCGGCGGACAGAATGCGAACGGCATTGCTGGAAGCCCCGTTTACCACGGTCTCTTTTATTGACCACCAGGCCGCCTCGGCAGGAGCTTTGATCTCACTGGCTTGTGATTCAATTTATATGTCCCCGGGATCCACTGTGGGCTCGGCAACCGTGGTGAATCAGAGCGGAGAACCCATGCCGGAAAAATACCAGTCCTACATGCGTTCGCTGATGCGGGCCACGGCCGAAGAAACGGGCAGGGACCCGGTATTGGCGGAACAAATGGTGAACGGAGAGAAAATTGTCAGCCTTACAACGCAGGAAGCTATGCAAATTGGTTTCAGCCAGGGACAGGCAGAAAATATTTCACAAGTAGTGGACCTGATGGGATATGCTCATTGTGAAATCCACGAATACAAGGAAACCTGGCTGGACAAAGTAATAGGGTTCTTCCTGCTTCCCCTGGTACAGGCATTGTTGCTAATGGGTATCATTGGCGGCGTGTTCTTTGAACTTAAAACGCCCGGCGTTGGATTCCCTTTGGGACTGGCCGTAGTGTGTGCCATATTCTATTTTTCTCCGTTATTTTTGGAAGGTATGGTGCAATACTGGGAAGCCATTGTTCTGATTCTGGGTGTGATTTTGTTATTTTTAGAGATATTTATCACCCCGGGGTTCGGAGTGCTGGGTATCCTGGGTATAGTTGCCGTGGGGGTGGGACTCACGTTTTCCATGATAGACAACTGGGTCTTTGAATTTGAAGGTCCTTTTCCCTGGAAAAGTTTGTTGACGCCCGTAGCCGTAGTTTCTTTGTCCGGATTGGCGGCTATGTCTACGCTTTTGTTTTCCATTCATATGCTTTTCCCTACCAGGGCGTTCAATCACATTGCCTTGAGAAAAAACCTGAAAACCGATGAAGGGTTTGTGGGTGTCCCGGTGCTGGAAGGTATACAAATTGGGCAGGAGGGTGTGGCCTTTACCGATCTGAGGCCGGCAGGCAAAGTAACCATAAACGGCAAATGGGTGGAAGCCCGTGCTTCTTTCGGTTACATTACAAAAAATACTAAAGTGAAGGTAGTCCGTATTGAAGGCGGTGTTATTTTTGTTGAGACTCTATGAGTTCCAGCAGTCGCTGAACAGCTTCTTCCTGAGGAATCCCCCGCATAACGGGGGTTTTTCCTTTATAGAGGGTTATCTTTCCTTTGCCTTCTCCCACGTAACCATATTGGGCATCAGCCATTTCACCCGGACCGTTGACTATACATCCCATTACGGCAATAGTACAACCCTTCAGGTGGGCTGTGGCTTCCTTTACGGCACGTACTGTTTCTTCAAGGTTGAATTTGGTACGTCCGCAACCGGGACAGGATATGTACTCGGGTTTTGAGAAAACACAACGGGTCGCCTGCAACAGGTCCATGCAAAAATCTTTCAATTCTCCTTGAGTGGCAAATGAAGCGTGGACAAAAGGTATGGGAAGTGTTTTCCAATCTGTGGTCCCGTCCAGAAGACCGGGAGCCCATTTGTAGCAGGCACTGACTATCAGTTCATCCCAGTTTGTAACACGTATCTCTTCTTTTACGGAAAGAAACAGCTTTCCAAAACGAATTTCTTCTTCAGGAGATTCGGTAAGGGAAACACGAAAAGTATCTCCTATACCTTCTTTTAACAATGTGATGATTCCTGCTGCCGATTTCAAGCGACCCTGACGACCGCTCCCGGATTCGGTAACGCCCAGGTGAACCGGGTAACTCATGAGGGCTTCCTGCATGCGTGCAGCCAGCATACGGTTAGCCTGTACCATAACCCGGGTATTGCTTGATTTCAGGGAGACTACAACATTGTCAAAGTCCAGTTCCCGGCACAATTCCAGGTATTCCATGGCGGCCTGGCACATGCCTTCGGGTGAATTGCCGTATGTTTCCAGTATGTGAGACGGAAGCGAACCGTGATTAACCCCTATGCGCAAACACGTATTGTTTTCCCGGCATATGTCAAACAATTGGATCAACAATTCCTTGACCTTGGAAATATCCCGTGAGAAATTGCCCGGATTGATACGGACTTTTTCCGCCACACGCGCAGCTTCCATGGCAGTAGCAGCCGAAAAATGCACATCGGCGACCAGGGGAATTTTTATGCTTTTGGCACTAAGACGTTCTTTTATGACAGCCAGAGCTTTTACTTGTGCAAGACCCTGAGTGGTAAGACGGATCATTTGAGCTCCTTCACGGGCCACCCGTTCACACTGGGCAACAGAAGCTTCAATATCTAAAGTATCTGTATTGCACATGGTTTGTACAGAAACGGGATTTCCGCCTCCAATGGGTAATTTTCCGGCATAAACGGTATGTGTTTTCATGATCACAGATGTATAAAGATACCCAATGTAAACAGCAATTGATTGGGATACCCGTAAGTGTAATATTCATTGCTGTACAATGCAGGGTTTTCTATCATGGACAGGGAATAAAGGTAATTGGCCTCTATGTGGAATTCAAAAGGATGCAAGACCAGAGCCAGGCCGGCTCCGGCCTGGATGCCGTAATCAATATAAATATGGTTGCAATCAAACTCCACCTGTTGCCCGTCCGGGTGTTCCAGTGTGAAATCCACTGCACTCATCCGGTAACTGCCAAAACAGCCCAGGTTGATCAACAGCCGCAATTTCCAAAAATCAACATGAAATTGGGATGTAAGCGGTACACGGATAACTTCGTAGATCCTTTTCAGATCAGGGGTTTTGTAACCTTGTTGGGTATAAGTGAAGCCTGTCTGCAATCCAAAATACGGCATAGTACCCCAGAGATCATGGTAATACGTGTAGAGCAGGGAAGCATTTATGTAGGAAGGTACGGTACCTTGCTTCCTGTTGGGATTAAAATGCACTCCGTTGAAAGCGTAACCGCCCCGGATCCCTATCATGTGCTGTTTATCCGGAAGGGTCTGTCCTGCCAGAACAGGACCTGAGAGCAGCATGATGGCCAGAATTAGGCTTTTAACGTTTTTGTGCCGGTACAGTAAGTGTAACATTCTGATTCAGTACTTGTTCAATATCCAATGTTTGTGTCAGTTCCATTTTTTCTGCCAGGTCCAGCAGACTGCTGCCTCCCGGAAACCGGAATATACGGACTTTCTCTGCCTGTCTTCTTGTACTGACGTTGCCCGTATCCCACAATCCGTTTCTGTTGGTGTCGCCGGTTATGCGTAAGGCATACTTTCCAGCTTTCAGGTACGGTGTCACCACCGTTGAATCTGAAAGAACGTGATGTGTCCGCAGGACTTGTGTACGTCCTTCGTTCATCAAATCAATGATAACCGGGGTGAATACATTTTGTACATTCAGGGTAAGGGACCCGAAATCATCGGACAAATGCGTTTCAAAAGCAGTCATCAGGGAATCGTTCTTATACCCGTTTATATCAGTAAAGACATTTGTGGGGATAAGGTAACTGTATTGAGTTCCTTCCATATATGTATCGGGAAATATATAATACAGGCACAAGTCCAGGGAATCCCTGCTGACTGAAAATGGAACAGAAACCGTGTCTTCCTGCGGGGTGATGCGTGTCATTTGGGTAAGTGTGAAATCAGGATCTATGGGCAAATCATTGAATTTCACAGTAAATCCCTTGCTTTTAAGCACATTGGGTTCAACAGTTACTTCAATTTTCGTGGTTTCCCGTTGCGGTTTTACAGATGGTGGAGCTTGTTGTTTTTCTCCGCGCCTTCCCAGGTTGTTAAAATTGTCCGCATTCTGTTGTCCTTCCTCTTCTTTATCCTGAAAGGGGCTAAAACGCAGGGTATCTGTACGGGGCATAAGTGCATTCAAAGAATCAACAGTCGCCATATAGGTCAGGTGCAATACTACCGTATCAGGAACGGAAGGAGCGGCAAGCCACCAGATAAGACTGTCCCTGTAATAATTGTGTTGACGTATGATCTGAGTGGAGTCCATACCCGGAATGACGGCTTTCAGGATTTGAGGATCGTGTGACCCGAATTTCAGCTCCAGTGCCCTGGGTCGCACTCTTTGGTAACTGCGCAGGTATTGCCGTGAAGGAACTTCTTTAAAGAGGAATACGTTACCTTCTACCGGACGGCGTAACAACCCGGCCGTATCTTTGGCAAAATAGGGCTGGATCTCGGGAGCATAGGTAAACATAGGTTTTTGAGGTGTGATCCGGCTGTCCAGAAAACCCACCTGTTCCCCGCTAACCGGATTGTAGCGGTAATTATTGTTGTCATCTGTAATGGCAAATAACGAATACAGGGTATCCTTAAGATTGCGCAACACAAAATACCCGTAAGGGTCCGTTCGTGTAACAGCGACAGGCAAAGATGTTGTCAAAGAAGTGTCCGCCGGGTTTATGTGTAGCAGAACGGTAGCATTTTCTACAGGCAAAAGGGTAGAAGCATCCACCACCAAACCGGAATACATCAATGAATCAACCTTTTCCCCTGTAGAAAAACTAAGAGCAAATACGGGAAATGGATTGCCTTCATTGTTGTCCTGTATGGCATTCCCAAAATAAAGGCTGTACGTCGTATTTGGAAGGAGTTCATTTTGCAGGTCTACTACAACACCTTTCCCTTTTGTCCGGACGGTCGGATTCTTTTCCGGGGGAGGCGAAAGCATGATATTAATGTTGGGGTCCACCAGTTTTACGTATTCGTTGAATTGCAGTTCCACGCGTTTTAAAGCTGTACTGACGCGGGTTTGATTGATATCGGGAATGGTGGCTGTCAGCAGTGGAGGGATGGAATCCACAGGTCCGCCGGCAGGGGCTGCCGTTGTGTTGGCGCAGCTCTGCGGGAACACCAAAGATGCCAGGAACAAAATAATACTCCCGAATCCTATTGTGTTTTTAACAATCTTCTTCATCTGTTATTCCGGTTTTACCGTTTCAATGCCTTTAATCTTTTTCAGTTGTTCCATAAGGTTATCCAGATCGGTTTCCTTTTGAACGTATACCTCCAGTTCGCCGTCAAAGATGTTATCGTGTGCAACAAGCCTGAAACTACGTATGTTTACACATAATGTTAATGAAACGGTATGCGTGATTTCGTGGATAATACCCAAACGGTCCTGTCCTCTGAGGTTCAGCTTAACCAATGTAGAGGAAAGATGTTGTTTTTTCCATACCACATTTACCGTGGCATTATCGTTACGGTGCAGTCTTTTGAGGGCTTCAATACGTGTACAGCTTACCGAATGAATGTAAAGATCGTGGGTTTTCCTGTCAATAAAACCAATCAGTTTGTCGTCTGTAGTGGGACGGCAACAAGGGGCAAAATGGAATGCATTGAAATCTTTTCTTCGTTTCCAGTCGGGAGCAGGTATCCAGGTTACGAATTTACGCGAAGGAGTCCCTTTCAGCAACACATCCCGTAATCCGGAAAGATCCAGCATTCCGGCACCTATCCTGCCATACAATTCTTCCGGAGATCCTATCTGGTATGATGTCAACAATTTGTTCATCAGACGTGTATGCGGCTTGATGCCAAATTCCGCCAGCCGTTTGTTCAAAAGGTTTCTGCCCTCATGTATATGGTCAATGCCCCGTTTCTTCAAGGCATCCAGAATCATGTTGCGGGCTTTGGGAGTAGTTACATTTCCCAGCCATTCTATCATGACCCGGGATTCTTGTGTAGTAATGATTTCTACCTGGTCTCCTCCGCGTAACGGAGTGGACAGAAGCATCAGTTTTTCGTTGATTTTGGCAGCCAGTGCATGATTGCCTACCTGGGAATGGATGTAGTATGCAAAATCCAGGGCAGTCGCCCCTTTGGGCAGCATACGCATTTCTCCTTTGGGTGTAAAAACATACAATACCGAAATAAGATTCCCCGGTTGGAAATTGTCAAAAAATTCCAGGCTTTCGTTGTCTTTTTTCTCCAGAGTTTCCCGTACCCTTGACAGCCACTTTTCCATACCGCTGACTTCGGGTGTGATTCCTTTGTATTTCCAGTGGGCAGCCACCCCCTGCTCGGCAATATCGTCCATACGTTTACTACGGATCTGGACTTCCAGCCATTTCCCGGAAGGTGTTAAAAACGTGGAGTGCAATGCTTCGTATCCTGTTTCTTTAGGTTGCGAAAGCCAGTCTCGCCGGCGTTCGGGGTAAGGTTCCCAACGGTGGTTCAACAAGCTTTCAATGTAATAACAGATCCTGCGTTCTTCCTCAATATTCGTTTCTTCAGGCCGAAAGACAATGCGCAAGGCAAACAGGTCAAAGACCTCTTCAAAGGATACGTTCCTTTTTCGCATCTTGGACCAGATGGAATACGGTGTTTTGATACGGGTGGAAACAGAAAAATTCAAGCCTTCGCCGGCAAGAATTTCCTTAATAGGCTCCAGGAACGTTTGGGTGATCTCGGTTCCCTGCCGTCCCATCTCGGCCCTGACTTTTTCCTCTATTTCCCGGTATTCCGCCGGCATAACGTATTTCATCCAGATGTTCTCGATCTCGGATTTGATGGAATACAATCCAAGCTGGTGGGCCAGTGGGGCAAACACGTACATGGATTCCCCCAGGTTGCGGGCCCGTTTTTCCACGGGCAGTTCTTCCAAATTCCTGAGGTTGTGCAAACGATCTGCCAATTTGATCAGCAGTACCCGGATGTCCTGATTGACGGTCAGGAGCATTTGCTTGAACGTTTCTTCCTGCGTTTTGTTTTGTGCGGCAAACACCCGTTCCATTTTGCCGAGGCCTTCCACCAGCTCTCCGATCTTGTCCCCGAACATGCCGGCTATCTCTTCCCGTCTGTAGTCGGTATCGGTAAATACGTGATGGAGTAGTGCCGTTACAATGGATTTGTAGCCGAGGTTTATTTCATCAACTACGATCTTTGCCACATCGATGCTGTGCATGATGATGGGATCGCCCGAGATCCGTTTCTGATTCTTGTGAGCTTCTTTGGCAAACTGGAATGCTTTGAAGACCAGCTCACATTCTTTCGTGCTGGCACAACGCTTCAGGGTGGATTGCCTGAGCGGTTCAAAATGTTTATCTATAAGGTCAGGAGTTTCCAAAAAAAAAACAATTTATAAGGTTGCCGCAAAAGTGGCAATCAAATCATTAAGGCCTTCCAGCACCTTTGCAGTGGGATTCCCCGGTATTTCCATGCCTGGAGATTGTACTTCCCATTTGTGTTTATCGGACATGTTTTGTGCGAAAAGACGCAGATTTTTCAGTCCGCCGCCGCTCCAGGAATAACCTCCAAACAGGAAAGCTTTTTTATTGCCGGGCTGCATGATCTCGATTTCGTGGCAAAGATGATGCATGTTGGGATGCATGCCGGTATTGTAGGAACAGGATCCCAAAACGATCCCGTTGTATTTCCAGATCTCTTTCAATATAAAGGACGGATGTGTATTGGATACGTTGAACACACGTATGTTCCGAATTCCGTTTACGGCCAGTTGCCGTGCAATGTGATCGGCTGTTTTTTCTGTATGTCCGTACATAGAGGCATAGGCCAGCACTACTCCCCTATCTCCCTTGCTGGCTGCCCATTGGCTGTACCAGTCAAACACCACAGAAGGTTTTGTACGCCAAACAGGCCCGTGAACCGGACAAATGATCCTGATAGGCAGCGAAGCGGCTTTTTGCAAGGCTTTTTCTACCTGCGCAGAAAAACGTCCGATAATATTGGTGTAATACCGGAGCATTTCGTCTTTGTAATAATCCAGGTTGATTTCATCGTCAAAAATTCCTCCGTCCAGCGTCCCGAATGTACCGAAGGCATCCTGGGAAAACAAAATGTTTTCTGTTGTACAGTAGGCCATCATGGATTCCGGCCAGTGTACCATGGGTGTCATGACAAATTGCAGTTTGTGATGTCCCAGTTCCAATGTGTCGCCTTCTTTGACTTCCTTTATCCTGCTCTTGTCAAGTTCCGGAAAATAAATTTCCAGCAATTTGATGGCTTTGGCATTGGTGACCACTGTAGCCGAAGGGTAACGGCGCAACATTTCACCTATCATGCCGGCATGGTCGGGTTCCATATGCAGGATCACCAGGTAATCCAGGTCCCTCCCGTCAAGAACGGCCGCCACTTCTTCCATATAGGAACGATCGCTGCCGTATTCAATAGTATCTAAAAGAGCTGTTTTGGTGTCTTTGACCAGATAGGAATTGTATGATATGCCAAAGGGTAGGGGCCAGTTGCTTTCAAATAAAGTTTTGTGCCTGTCGTTTGTCCCTATGAAATGAAGGGTTTCCAGAATTTTTGCTGTCATAATCAAAATAAGGTTGTTTTTTGTTCCGCCTCAAAAACTGTGCCTTCTGCGGGCAATTCTCCTATAAGACGCAGAAAGTCGGATTCGTTGATGACAGGAATATTTAGTTTTGTGGCTTTTTGCCATTTGGCCGGTCCCGGTTTTTCCCCGGCCAGCAGGTAATCCGTCTGACCCGATATTGCCGAGATGACTTTCCCTCCGTGGGATTGGATGAGTTTCTTCATCTCTTCGCGGGAGCGTGAAAAATTACCCGAGATGACAAATTGTTTGTCCTGCAATTTATTGGACAGATGTGCCCCTTCATCCGCTCCCTGACTGAATGGCAGTCCTGCCGCACGGAGTATTTCCAGCATTTGGGAAGTCCCCGGATTGTTGAAATATTGTATGATTGAGGATGCGATCTTTTCCCCGATCTCGGGGGCCTGTGTCAGTTCTTCATCCGGTGCGTCGCGCAGGTTATCCAGTGATCCGAAATGGGATGCCAGGTATTTGGCTGTGGTCTCTCCCACGTAAGGGATCCCAATGGCATAGAGAAACCGGTGGAACGGTACATTACGCGAGGCATCTATACTTTTTAACAAATTCTCTGTGGATTTGTCGCCCCAGTTATCCAGGGATTTCAGCATATCAGGAGTAAGGCCGTAAAGGTCCGACGGGTCTTTTACCAGTCCCTTGCTGAATAATTGTTCTACAAGTGCCTCACCTCCCAAAATGTTCATGGCTTTGCGACTCATGAAGTGTTCTATCCTGCCTTTTATCTGTGGAGGACAGCCCCCGCGGTTGGGACAAAAATGTTTGGCTTCTTCCGGATCCCGTTCCAACAAAGTGCCGCATTCGGGACAATGAGTAATGTAGCGGAAAGGAACCGTGCCTTCAGGCCTGGATTCCAGATCTACACCTACTACTTTGGGGATGATCTCACCGCCTTTTTCCACAAATACCGTATCGCCCAACCGGATATCATGCAAGGCTATCTGGTCTGCATTATGCAGGGAGGCGCGTTTTACCGTAGTGCCCGAAAGCAATACAGGCTCCAGGTTGGCCACCGGAGTGACTGCACCGGTACGTCCTACCTGGAAATCCACAGATAAAAGCTTAGTGGCAGCTTGCTGGGCTTTAAATTTATAGGCGGTAGCCCAGCGGGGACTTTTTGCGGTCATACCCAGAGCACGTTGCAGTGAAAAATCATTAATTTTGATCACTACACCGTCTGTTGCCACTTTTAAACCGGTACGTGCCGTATCCCAATAATCCAGAAATTCATTGATCTGGTCCAGGTCCCGGCACAATTTACGGTGTTTGGATACCGGGAAACCCCATTCCAGGGCGGCTTCCATAGCCTGCCAGTGGGTATCGATACCGGGAATGTCCGCTATCAGGTGGTATAAGAAGCAATCCAGTCCGCGACGTTCCACTTCGTCGGCCGAAAGCAATTTAAGTGTACCGGCAGCGGCGTTGCGCGGGTTGGCAAACGGGGGCTCCTGCTGTTCTTCTTTCAATGCGTTCAATTCCCTGAAACTGTTGAAAGGCATGAGTATTTCCCCGCGTATCTCGAATTCATCAGGCCATGGAATGGTACAGGAAGCAGCAGGGGGTAAAGAAGCCGGAATGGATCCGATACGTTCCACGTTACGGGTTACGTCGTCACCAACGGTACCGTCCCCGCGTGTCAGGGCCCTGAATAATTTCCCGTTTTTATAGGTCAGACAGATAGCCGTTCCGTCAAATTTCAATTCGCAGACGTATTCAATATTCCGGTTTGTAGTTTTGGTTATGCGGTTATGAAACTCGGCCAGGGCTTCCCGGCTGTAAGTGTTGCTCAGGGAGAGCATGGGGTGTTTGTGGGTATACTGACGGAAAGCTCTGTTTTCCGTAGATATGTCACTGCCAACGTTTTGGGTGGGAGAATCGTCGGTGGTCAGGTCCGGAAATTTTTTCTCCAGGGCGATCAGTTCCTGCAGAAGCATGTCGTACTCGAAATCGGAAATGGAAGGTGCATTCAGTACATAATACTTCTTATTATGCTCATTAATAGCATTTTTCAATTCCCTGACCCGGATGGCGGCCTGACTTCGGTTCATGCGGTAAAGATACTAAGTATATCTGAATTATGGATTATGACCGTTCCAGTGCAGGGTATCATCCTGGATGCGGATTTCCCCGCTTTCGGCCATGGCACGCAACACCTCCATGACCTGTTCCTTTGACTCGGCAAAAAGAAGATCCAGCTGTTGCACCCGGAGGGGACCTTTGCGCAGTGTCTGACCTATCTTTCCGGAAATCCTTTGAAAAGTCTCACGGGGATTTTCCCGGCCTTTGCGATCCAGGCAGACGTCGCAGATACCGCAATCCCCGGTGGTTCCCTCTCCGAAATATGCCAGCAGCTGCTTGCTGCGGCAGGGAGCATCCGAACCGGCATATTGCAGCATGGCTTCCATTCTTCGTGCATAAGCATCTTTACGTTGCAGGAAACGAACCGGATTCAGGGCAACGTTCCCGGGCTCCAGGCGGTATGTATGTAAAAAGATCTGCGGAGATTTTTTCCGGGGTATATAGGAAATGACACCCAGACGGGATAGATGCATCAGGTATTCGCTTATCACGCGTTGTGCGTTGCGGCTGACATTGGCCAGGTATGTTTCGTCTATGGAAACGAATCCGTTGAAAAGACCCGTGTAGGTGCGCAACAGTAATTTAATAAAAGTATCCAGGCGCGGGTTGGCAATTTGTACACGGTACAATTCGTCCCGCGAAACACGGAACATGATCCGGGAAGGATTGTCCACTTCCTCTGTTAGGGAAATGTACCCTTCCTGCTCCAGGCTTTGCAGGGCATACCAGAGGGTAGAGGGATGCTTTTTCCTGCGTCGTGCAAATTCTTCCAGTTTGAAATCAAATTGTTTTTCGGCACCTTCCCCGTAACCCAGTCCCAGGAATGAATAGAGTTCCTGGTACGTTTCCCGTATAAATTCGGGATCGGGAAATGTAACCGAATAGATCTGTTTCAGGCGTTTGGCATCGGAGGGGTTGTATAGTAAAACGGCGTATGCTTTTTCCCCGTCTCTTCCTGCACGGCCGGCTTCCTGGAAATACGCCTCGGGAGAATCGGGAAGATCAAAATGACAGACAAAGCGGACATCCGGTTTGTCTATCCCCATGCCGAAGGCGTTGGTGGCTACCATGACGCGGATATTACCGTTTTTCCATTCCTCCTGTTTGGAAGCTCTCTGCCGGGAATCCATTCCGGCGTGGTACGCTTGGGCTTTTACATTGTTAAAGATGAGGAACTCGGCAATATCCTCGGTTTTTTTTCGTTCCCGGACATAAACCAGGCCGGTTCCTTCCACCCCCTGTACAATACGCAGGAGCTGCCCCATTTTATCCTCGGCCTTGCGTACAACATAAGCCAGGTTTTTTCGTTCAAAAGAGCTTCTAAATACCTTATGGTTCTTTCGAAAATGCAGTTTTTCCGTTATGTCTTCAACTACCTGGGGTGTTGCCGTGGCGGTAAGGGCCAGAATGGGCACATCGGGGAAAATTTCCCTGAATTCGGCAATTCGAAGGTAAGAAGGACGAAAATCATAACCCCACTGGGATATGCAATGCGCTTCATCCACCACCAGCAGGGAAGGTTCCATCTTGCGAACCCGTACCCGGAACAATTCCGTACCCAGGCGTTCGGGAGAGAGGTACAGAAATTTATAGGCCCCGTAAGCGGCGTTGTCCAGGGTTATGTCAATTTCATAGGGACTCATTCCGGAGTGAACACACAGCGCCTTGATTCCCAATGTTTTTAATTTTTCTACCTGGTCATTCATTAAAGCAATCAAAGGGGTAACCACAATGCAAATGCCTTCCTTGAGCATGCCCGGGACCTGGAAACACATGGATTTTCCTCCCCCGGTGGGCAAAAGAGCCAGGGTATCCGTGCCTTCGTATATTGAAGTAATGATATCTTCCTGGTTTTCACGGAAAGTAGTGTAACCCCAGTAACGGAGCAGGGTCTGGTGAAATATTTCGGAATGATTTTTGTGCATATTTCTCTTATTGCAAAGATAAATAAAATGAGTATCTTCGCAACTTGGTTAAAAAGATGACTTTTCAATTATATTTACCCTTAATTAATTAATTATGAGCAAAATAGATCTATCCAAGTATGGAATTACGAATGTGGGGGAGATTGTATACAACCCTTCTTACGAAGAATTGTATCAGGCAGAAATGGACACTGCCAATGAAGGGTTTGAAAAAGGTGTCCTGACCAATATGGGAGCGGTTAACGTTTTAACAGGCCGTTTTACGGGCCGTTCTCCAAAAGATAAATTTATTGTAAAAGATGCAACTACCCAGGATACGATATGGTGGGACGGTGTTGTTAACAAACCTATTACCACTGAAGTCTGGAATTCATTAAAGACTATTGCCCAGGAACAGCTATCCGGAACCAGGAAGCTTTATGTTGTGGATGCTTTCTGCGGAACCAACACAGATACGCGCATGAAAGTGCGTTTTATTATGGAAGTAGCCTGGCAGGCTCATTTTGTGACCAACATGTTTATCCGTCCTTCGCAATATGAATTGGAAAATTACGGAGAACCCGATTTCGTTATGATCAATGCATCCAAAGCAACCAATCCCAACTGGAAAGAACAGGAGATGCATTCAGAAGTGTTTGTCGTATTCAATTTGACAGAACGTCTTTCCGTAGTGGGAGGCAGCTGGTACGGCGGTGAAATGAAGAAAGGTATCTTCTCTATGATGAATTATTACCTGCCTTTGAAAGGAATTGCCGCCATGCACTGTTCTGCCAACGTGGGAGAGGAAGGTGATGTAGCTATTTTCTTTGGTCTTTCGGGTACCGGCAAGACAACCTTATCTGCAGACCCCAAACGTTACCTGATTGGTGACGACGAACACGGATGGGACGACCACGGTGTATTCAATTTTGAAGGAGGCTGTTACGCAAAATGTATTGATTTGAGCAAGGAAAAGGAACCCGATATCTGGAGAGCCATCCGCAGGGATGCATTGCTGGAAAACGTTAAAGTATTGCCCGACGGTACACCCGATTTCAAGGACGGCTCCATCACGGAAAACACGCGCGTTTCCTATCCCATATATTTTATCAATAAAATTGTGCTGCCTACCAAAGCGGGACATGCCAAGAAAGTGATCTACCTTTCTGCAGATGCCTACGGGGTATTGCCTCCGGTTTCTATCCTGGATGACAAACAAGCCCAGTACCACTTCCTGTGCGGGTATACTTCCAAACTGGCCGGTACAGAGCTGGGGATCACAGAACCTGTTCCTTCTTTCTCGGCTGCTTTCGGAGAAGCCTTTCTGACCGTTCACCCGACCATCTATGCCAAGAACCTGGTAAAGAAAATGAAAGAGCACGATGCCAAAGCGTATCTGGTGAATACCGGATGGAACGGAACCGGCAAACGTATTTCCCTGAAAGAAACACGTGCCATAATTGATGCAATCCTTGACGGCAGCATTGACAAAGCCCCCACCAAACACATTCCCATAATGAATCTGACCATTCCCACGCAATTGCCAAATGTATCGTCAGAAATTCTGGATCCCCGTGATACTTACCAGGATACAAAAGAATGGGAAACGAAAGCCGTTTCCCTGGCTACCAAATACATCAAGAACTTTGAGAAATACTGTGATACTCAGGCTGCACGCGACCTGATCCCTTCAGGACCGCAGTTGCCGTAATATTGCGTAGTACTAAAAATGAAGGTGACTAGAAAGTCAGATTGACTGCTAGTCACCTTTTTTATTGTGGATCGGGTCAATACTTCCGGCGGATGAGGCAGCAGCCCCCGGAGGACGTGTCCACCCCCGGACACGGGCAGGGGGAGGGGCCCGCAATATACAAGTTCTTGCACAGCAAGAACGAAGGAGATTGTGGGAGGGGCCGGAGTGGAGCGAAGCGGAACGGAGTTCCTCCGGGGGCTGGCTGCCTCTCCGTACTAGAATTTCAGGATATTATGAAAGTCAAAATCTTCCGGGTTGGGTACGATGGCTTTGGCAGCTTCGTAATCCGCTTCCGTGATGTAGTCCATAATGTGTTTCATGTAGAACTGGACTTCATGAGATTTCATATTAACCTGGCGGGCAGGGATCTTCCCTGTAGCGGGATCCTGCAGGTCCTGTAGAAACAGCGGGATGATCTTTCCGTTCCCGTCGCGGCATACCATACAGCCGCTAACGCCTTTGATGAAGAGTTCGTAAACACCCATTCCCAGCATGGAGCAATATTCCAGGTCAAAGGATTTGGGCGTGATGCAGCGTACTTCGTAACCGACTTCCACCGGGCGTGTCTTGACTTTTATACCCAGTTCTGTCATCTTTTTCTCTACCAGGTTGTCAATGATATGGGATTTGGAGATCTTGCCCAGTTCCGGGTGGCCGTGTGCATCGTAAGAAAAGGCTATGCCTGCATCTTTGACATCTTTTTCCGAAAGGGATTGGAAAACGCCTTCGGATATCATGATACAACCGTAAGGAATGTTGCGGATCTGACGCTTGATTACAGAAGATATGATCAGGTTCACGATCTTGTCTATGGTCATCTGCGTTTTGTAAAACATTTCCGATATGATGATCATGGGGAAATGGCAAGAAGATCCTATCCCGAAGGCCAGGTGACCGGCCGAACGTCCCATGGCCGTTACGATGAACCAGTTTTCACTGGTACGGGCATCTTCGTAAACGGTCCTGCCCAGATCTGTGCCTTGTGCTTTGGCGCTCTGGTAACCGAAAGTGGGGATGCCTTCCGGCAATGGCAAGTCGTTGTCAATGGTCTTGGGTACGTGAATGTTGGCTATGTTGTATTCTTTCTTAACCAGGAATTTGGAAATGCGGTTGGCCGTGGAAGCCGTGTCATCACCACCTACCGTTACCAGCAGCTTCACGTTGTTTTCCTTGAAAAAATCCAGGTTGAAACGTTCTTCAAAATCCTTATCCGTAGGTTTGAAACGGCTCATACGCAGGTACGATCCGCCCCGGTTGAAGAGCATATCGGCTTTGTCAAAATCCATATCCTCCTGACGGCATTTCTCTTTACAGAATAATCCGGTATATCCGCCATGCAGTCCAATTACGCGGTATCCCTTGGTAATGAAAGTTTTTGTGATTGTGCATACTACCGTGTTGATCCCGGGAGCGGGGCCGCCACCGCATAGTATGGCTATTGAAGGTTGTTTTTCCATATCTGATGTTTTTAAGAAGCGACAAATTTAGGGAAAAAGCTTTGTTTAAGGAAATGATACGGCATTAAGTTGCTTTAACATGTCCCAGAATTTTTGCACGGGGAATCCCATTACATTGAAATAACTGCCCTCAACACGGTCAATTCCTATGTAACCGATCCACTCCTGCACTCCGTACGATCCCGCTTTGTCGTACGGTTGATACCTTTTTATATAATAGTCGATCTCTTCTTCACTCAAGGCGGAAAACCAAACGAGTGTCTGATCCTCAAATCCCTGGTTAACGGGCAGATCTTGTCCCGAACGCAGGTAAACACCGGTAATTACCTTGTGGCAACGCCCGGAAAGGTGTTGCAGCATGGTGCGTGCTTCTTTTGCCGAGTCCGGTTTTCCCAATACAGTCCAGTTCCCGGACTCCCGGCGGGTAAAAACCAGAGTATCTGCTGTGATCAGCAATTCATGGGCCTGGAGTGCCCGCGGAAAAGCCAGGGATTTGGACCGGGCAAGCCACAAAGGAATTTGGCAGGGATCCAGATTGGCCGGGAAATGGTCTTCATCCACTCCGTCAACCGGTTCAACGGAAAAAGGCAGATCCGTGCCTTCCAGAAGGTATTTTCTGCGTGGGGAAGCCGAGCCGAGTATGATTTTGTAATTTGTATGCATGAGTTATTCCGAGGGTGCTTCCAGCATGTCTTCCGGAACGCTTTCTTTTTCCTTGTACCATTTGCCGTGGAGCTTGAGTGTCTGTTCTACAAAGTCCCGAACACAACCTCTTCCTCCCGCAAAAGGAGATATATAACCGGATATGTGACGTACCTCGGGCGCTGCATCGGCAGGACAGAAGGGAAGGCCGCATGCTTTCATGGGCGGAATATCCGGAATGTCATCCCCGGCGTAAGCTACCTCGGCCGGATCCAGATTGTATTTTTTGCAAAAATCCAGGAACGGGGGAATCTTGTCCCGTGCTCCGGAATAAATATCTTTTACTCCAATGTTCCGGTAACGTTTTTCCACAGAGGGTGATACACCTCCTGTAATAATGGCTACGGGATACCCGTGTTCCACGGCTATCCTGATGGCATAGGCATCACGTGCATAATGGGTTCTGAAAAGATCACCGTCCGGCATGGACATGACACCTCCGTCTGTAAGTACTCCGTCAACGTCAAAAGCGAACGCTTTGATCTTATGGAGCCGGCTCTTGTAATTACTCATAATGTTGCAAAGTTATTATATTTGCATCACAAAAACACTGGTCTATGCGTAATTTTCGTTTCCCCGGTTTTGCCGCCTTGCTTCTGGCAGCATCTTTTTTTATTGCCTGCGATAATACAGGAACCACCACCACATTTACCGGAACGGTGACAGACGCTCAGACCGGAAATCCCATAAAAGGTGTATCCGTGACTGTCATGCCTTTCAGCCTGGGAGAAGAGACGGGTGATGACGGTACGTATTCCATTGAATTGCCCCGGACTACCGAAAACGTATACCTGGTGTTCAGCATTCCCGGCTATGACAGCTGGCAAACAGGATCCATGCCCCTTTCGCCCAAAAGGAAAAATCTCTATACCATTGATGTTTCGCTGGAACCCCGTATTGCAAAAGCGGAACTATCTTCCAATACAGTTGATTTTGGAGCCGAAGCCTTGTCTGTGGAACGTATCCTGACCAATCCCGGTAGTGATACATTGCGATGGAATTTCCTGGAACTGTATTTTCCGGAATGGCTTACCGTGGATCCGCTTGACGGGGTCCTGGTTATGGGTGAGTCCCAAACCATCACTTTCCATTGTGACCGGACGGGGCTGCCTATTGGCAATCAAAGTGTGGAAATTCAACTGGTAGGAGGACAAACCCCGCTGACAGTGGAGGTTCTTGCACTTGTTGAAGGAGCTGTCCTGACGGCAAAGAACACAGTATTTGAATTTGGGGAAGAAGAAACACAATTGCAAACAACACTTTCAAATTCGGGAAATATCCCTTTGGAATGGCAGTTAGAGGATGCATTGCCTGCCTGGCTTTCCTGGGATCCCGCTGCAAATGGCAGCGTTCCGGCCGGGGAAGAAAGGACGATTGCCATAATGGCCGACCGATCCGTTTTGGATTTCGGGACTTATAGCTTTAGCACCAAACTGCTGTCGAACGCGGGAGATACTACCTATGCGTTTTCAATATCAAAAACACAGGACCTGATACAGGTTGCACCCCAATCGATCGATTTCGGGACACAGGACACGGAACGGTCTTTTTCCGTTTCCAGGCTCTCGGGAATTCACGACGTTCCATTTACCGTTACTTGCGAAGATCCGCTTTTAAGTTTGTCTGTGGCAGAGGGAAACATAACGCAGGAAGTCAACTCGGCAGAAATTTTTATTACTCTGGACCGGGAAAACATTCCGGCAGGGAAATCTGAAAGCGTAATTTTGGTCAACGCTCCGGACCAACAATTTTCCGTACAGGTCACGTATTCAACGGCAGCCGTACTGCCCCAGGTGAGCACCGACGGATTTGAACTGGACCAGGCATACCGGTTGCATTTCAAAGGGACACTGGTAAGCAACGGGGGAGGATCTGTGGTTCAACACGGACATTGCTGGGGAACGAACCCCAATCCGGACACTGAAAACGGAGACTTCTCACAACTTGGATCTGCGGCGGAAGGGGAATTGTTTGTTTCTTACCCGGAAACGTTGCCTCAGACGGGAACCACCTGGTATTACAGGTCATACGCCACAAATGAAATGGGTACTGCATACGGGGAAACTCAAACGCTTGATTACATGCCTCCGATCATGGGTAATCCCGTTTTACAATTTGATGATTTTTTAAAGGACAAACTCATCTTTCGGTTAAACAATGTTGGGGGAACTCCTTATTCAGAGCATGGTTTCATCTGGAATAACAACGGAACCGTTCCGGAAATGAACTCCGATCATGTGATCTACCTGGGGGCCAAGGAAGAAGGGAGCTATTTTATTCACCAAATGAATGATCCCGAAAGAGGTACAAGGTACACCATGCGCGGTTTTGCCGTCAATAACTACGGTATATCTTACTCAGATACCGTATCATTATATATAGCTGTTAAACCGCCGGAAATTACAACGGGTGAAAATGTCAGTAACATATCTTATTACGAAGCCGTTTTAGAAGGAAATATTCAAACTGTCGGTTCCGAAAGTATCCTGGAATACGGACATTGCTGGAGCATTACTCCCACTCCTGATATCAGTCATAATCGTACGAAATTGGGGACAACGCAAGATACAGGAAATTACACATCACAGGCTACCGGATTGCTCATAAACACCACGTACTATTACCGGGCATATATTCAAACTGCCCTGGATGTATATTATGGTGAAGTATATGAATTTACTACACTTAGAGATGACAATGTTGTTGCACAGGACGGTTTGAAGATGTATATTACAACCGACAACACTCCCAAAGCTTACGAGTGGACCGGGAATGTTCCGGATTTAACAGTCTCTAACGGAATAACTTACAATACCTCAAATAAACCAGCAGGCACACGGGCCGCCATATCTTTCAACGGCAGCAGCGGCTATTTGCTTAGCCGTTATTACAATCCGTTGTCCGGGGCTGACCGTGGCACGTTTAATTTCTGGTTGCGTTTCCGTAACAAAATGAACAAATCCCTGGTATATCCATTCTTCGGATCCATATCTGAAGGCGGATTTTTTGTAGAGATACGGCACAACGGTACCAACTGGGTACTGACCTTATGCATGGGACCGGGTAAAGATACGTACGTCATACCGTTGCCTTCCTATGCCGGGATGGATATTACTGATTTCCTGGGAGTCAGCTGGCACATGATGTCCATTGTTTCCAACGGAACCGCCATGACCGTTTACCTGGACGGTATGAATCTCTATACCGAACCAATGGAAATGTCTTTTGGTGTACAGGATGATTTTGTTGTAGGGGCGAACGCACTAAACGGTACCACTCTGAATACCTTCCTGCCGGCAGACATGGCATGCCTGCGCTTTTACGACAGGGTCCTTAATGATTCGGAAATTGCAACTATTTTTAATTCCGGTCAGTGACTTACCTTCTGTAGATCATGTATTGGTTCCATTCATGGAATGCTTTTTTGTGCCTTCCCCTGACCAGTAAAACGTGATTTCCCATGCCATTCAGATGAAAATCATCCAACGGTTGTTCCATCTGGAGTTTCATTTGTGTACGGCACATGTAATCTGTGTGTTCGGATTCAACGGTCACTCCCTGGGATACAAAAAACCGTTCCAGTATGTTCCCCATCCATTTAACGATGGTATAAGGTTCGCCCGGAGCGAAGTACCCTTCTACACCTATGCTGATCCCGGATTCAAAATGGGAATTTAAACCATAGGTATTGGTCATGGAAAACGGCACGCTGCAGTGGGCAATATCAATGGTGTTTTGTTCGCGGTTAAAATATATGGGATTGGCCATAAAAACGGGTTCACCTGTCAATTCCCCGGCAAACATCATAGACATAAGGGAAGGGACGTCTCCTTCACAGGCAGCCGGAATCCCCGCCTGGTTAAATAATGCCAGGGCAGTACATGCTGTTACCTTACATCCTTGAATAAAATCGAAACATTTAACCGTAAGCGCGTTGCATGAATGATATACCATCAGATCATCCAGTGCCTGGTACATCCTCACCGAGTCATATACATCCTCCCTGGTGCAATTGGTCAGACCGGCAGCGTTCTTCAGGATTTTCTGGTAAACGGCTACATTGTCCCGGCTAAGCTTGGTGTGTTGTTTATAGCTCTCCATAAGGGATTCTATGCCAATAACATGATAATGTACCCCGAACATACGTGTAAGTGCGTCCATATCCACATCATTTGACAAGAGCCAGGGTGATCCGCCTCCAATGAGTGCAATATGCGTTTTTTTGAGCTTGCGTACTGTATTGTTGCATACGGTAAAACACATCCATTGTTGCCTGTTTCAGCTCTTTTTCAGAGAAAATCATGGGAACACTCAACTTGCCCTTAGAAAAATAAGTAGTCAGTTCCAGGGCGGCAGGCAGTGAATTGTGCATCTGGTCATAAAGAAAGATGAGGGGAAGGGGGAGTGAATACGCATAACTTTGAAAAATCTCTTCACATCCGCCGGAAGCAATGAAAGGAACGTACATTTTATCCGGATCGGCAAAGTGATCCGTTGAAATTTTAGTGTAAGGAATAACAGATATCCGAAAACGTTCCTCGAGCGATTCCAGCAAAGACCTTCTGGATTCCACCAATGCATGAAACTCCTGCAAAGGTGAATAGAAGAAGATCAGTTCAAGTTTAAGCTTCCGGGGTTCCATCACCGAAATGTAAAGGGATGTTGGGCATTCCTTTTCCGGACAGGTTTATTTTACCAAAGTGTTCCTCGTATTTTGTGAGGTTATCTTGGAGTGCGTTGAAGAATCTTTTGGCATGTTCTGGAGTCATAACAATCCTGTTCTGGACCTTTGCCTTTGCAATGCCCGGCATCATGCGAATAAAATCAAATACGAATTCACTGCTGGAATGCGTGATTATTGCCAGGTTTGAATAGCATCCCTGGGCAACGTCTTCCGGCAATTCAATATTGATCTCTTTTTTTGGTTTTTGTTCCATAGCCGTATTTTTGATTACAAAAGTAGTATTTTTTATATATTTGCGTCTTATTCCCAAAAAAGTATATGGAACTACCTGCAATATACGATCCCTCTGTTACAGAAGACAAATGGTACAGTTACTGGTTAAAGCATCGTTTTTTCCATTCGGAACCCGATGAACGGCCCAAATACAGCGTGGTGATCCCGCCTCCCAATGTGACGGGAGTGCTTCACATGGGTCACATGCTCAACAATACCATACAGGACGTTCTTGTAAGACGGGCCCGTATGCAGGGAAAAAACACTTGCTGGGTACCGGGTACAGACCATGCTTCCATTGCAACAGAAGCAAAGGTGGTTGCCCTTCTTAAAGAAAAAGGCATTGCTAAAGCTGACATTACACGTGAAGAATTTCTGGAACATGCCTGGGCCTGGAAAGAAAAACACGGCAATATCATACTGGAACAACTGAAAAAACTGGGTGCTTCCTGTGACTGGGACCGTACCAATTTTACTATGAATCCGGATATGAGCCGTGCCGTGACAGACACATTTGTTCATCTCTACAACGAAGGGCTCATTTACCGGGGAGTGCGGATGGTCAACTGGGATCCCCAGGGAAAAACGGCCGTAAGTGACGAAGAAGTCATTCACCGTGAAGTCAACGAAAAATTGTATTACCTGCGGTATTTCTTCAGCAACAACGGGAATCGCGGAGACCAATACCTGTCTGTAGCTACCACAAGACCCGAAACCATTATGGCCGATGTGGCCGTATGCGTCAATCCGCAGGATGAAAGGTATTCCGGACTTGTTGGAAAAACAGTCTTGATCCCTTTGATAAACAAAGAGATCCCAATCATTGCAGATGACTATGTTGCCATGGACTTTGGGACAGGTTGTCTTAAGATAACACCGGCACACGATCCCAACGATTATGAAATAGGATTGCGTCACAAACTGCCTGTCATAGACATCATAGATCCGGACGGCACCCTGAACAATAAGGCACAGATCCTGGTAGGGGAGGACCGTTTTGCAGCGCGTAAGAAGATACGCACCATGCTGCAGGAATCCGGCTGCCTGGAAAAAGAAGAGCCTTATGTCACCCAGGTGGGTTTCTCTGAACGAACAGATGCCGTTATTGAGCCGAGGCTTTCGCTGCAGTGGTTCTTAAAACTGGAAATGCCTGCCAAAAAAGCGCTGGAGTACGTAGAAGACGGACGGGTAAAACTAATCCCCGATAAATACCGGAACACTTACCGCCATTGGATGGAAACTGCACGTGACTGGTGCATATCCCGCCAGTTGTGGTGGGGACAGCAAATTCCTGCATGGTACCTGCCCAATGGGGAAGTGGTAGTGGCCACTACAGTGGAAGAAGCTCTGAAACTGGCCTTGAAAAAGGACGCTTCAATAAAGCAGGAAGACTTGCGCCAGGATCCCGATGTGGTAGACACTTGGTTTTCTTCCTGGTTGTGGCCCATATCTGTATTTGATCCGGGAAAACCCGGTCATCCCAGAAAAACACCCAATGAAGAGCTGGCCTATTATTATCCCACTGATGACCTGGTAACGGCTCCCGATATCCTGTTTTTCTGGGTTGCGCGAATGATCATGGCCGGAGATATATATTGCAAGGAAAAACCTTTCTCCAATGTTTACCTTACCGGTATGGTACGTGACAAACAGGGAAGGAAAATGTCCAAATCACTTGGCAATTCCCCGGATCCCATTGAATTGATGAACAAATACGGAGCCGACGGTGTCCGTATGGGTTTGATGTTGTGTACTTCTGCCGGAAACGACATTTTGTTTGACGAAAGCCAGGTGGAACAGGGACGCAATTTCTGCAACAAGATCTGGAACGCCTACAGGCTTGTACGTTCCTGGAAACGGGACACTACCATGCCTCTGGAAGAAACATCCGGACAAGCTGTCAAATGGTTCCGGCAATTGCTGGCTGCCACCCGTGAAGAAGCGGAAGACCTGTTTTCCAAATTCCGTTTGTCGGAAGCCCTGATGTTGCTCTACAAACGCTTCTGGGATGACTTTTGTTCCTGGTATCTGGAGATCATCAAACCTTCCGGTTCCGGAAAGAAAAAAATAGATGCAGCTACCTACGATACCACACTGGAATTTTTTGATATTCTGTTGCACATGCTGCATCCTTTTATGCCCTTTATCACCGAGGAATTATGGCAGAATATATATGAACGGAATGAAGGAGAAAGTATCATGATTTCCAGCGTACCGGGTACCGGATCCTACAACCGGAAAGAATTGGAACAATTTGCCCGCTTGCAGGAACTGGTTGTTTCCATCAGGGGTTTGCGCCAGAAGAAACAGATACCCGGCAAAACTGCCTTGACACTTTATATTAAAGGATCGTTTGCCGAAAACCTTTACGGAATTGCCAAACGTATGGGAGGATTGGAAGCTGTTGTTTCTGTTAAAGAAACTCCCCGTGAAGGCAATGTATATTCGTTCATGCTAGGGACCACTGAATTTTTCATTCCTCTTGGAGAACTTTTGGATACGAAAGAAGAACGTTCCAAACTCAAAGGGGAATTGGAGTACTACCGTAATTTCCTGGCCGGTGTTGAAAAGAAACTCAACAACCCCAATTTTGTTCAACGGGCCCCGGAGCAGGTAGTAGCTACCGAACAGAAAAAACGTTCGGACGCTTTGGCAAAAATTGCCGCTCTTGAGCAGCAATTATCATCATTGCAATGAAATACGGACATATAATCCCGGCGTTGATTTCTTTCATCTTGTTAGCCCAATGTGTGAAAGTGAGTGAACTGGATGATCATGCAGATATTTCTTCCTGCGGGATCACCGCAGTTGCTCCGCAAGCAGTGATTTTTGACGAACCCGTGGTGGAGGGAGACCAGATTGTTCTTCCAATGGATTACGGAAAATACGAATTCCCGGTAACCGTGACCCTGGATATAAAAACAGCACAGAAAATTGATAAAATACTGGGCATGGATACAGGCAACACGCTTGTATTTGAAAACGAAGGATCGGTACGAAAGATCCACCTCATAGCCCTGAGCGGCGTGGTACATACATACGAAGTACGTATTGAAGTGGCTCCCCGCAGCGACCTGGCTTCTGTGTTGGCTGCCACATTGGAAGATTTTACGCCGGATGACTTTCTGCTTGCTCGTGAAATTGGGGTTGATCTGGTTGATAACCAAGTGGTTATTTACGCACTTGCAGGACAGACTCTGCCTTTGAATGTTTCGCTCAGGATGGAACTCAGTCCCGGAGCTCACCCGGACAACCGGCAGCCGGTTCAATCTTTTACTATAAATGCTTACGATACAGCGATTCCTTTTACCATAACTGCTGAAAGCGGGAAAAAAGAAACATGGTCAGTGGTCCTGACCGGTATAACGCTTCTGGAAGAACTCTCGCAGACGCAGCCAGACATATGGGAACGTATGGTTCCGGCGGAACCTTACGATGTGTCTTTTCAAAACGAAGGACCCGTGGTAGAAAGCATACGTGCCGATGTTTCTGCAGGGAAACTAATTGTCTGCGTACGTGAGCAGGGAACGGCTTTCCCCTGGAATGCGGCTATTGATTACGGCTTGCATCCCTATATAGTACCTATACATATTGCACCGGGAGATATTTTTCCGGTAACGGGATGGGATGCAACCAGCACTTTTTACCTGGTTGACGTGTTGTCTCTGCAAGCGCGGGCATGGGATCTTGTATGGGAAAGGTGGCTGAACCCGGAAAACAAGGTGCTGTCTTTTGAAGTTCTGGAATACAACTCGGCCCAAAACCAGATGGAACTGGATACCCCTGTGATAGATACGTTGGCCGGCACCGTGAGTATTCCCATGCTGTCCGGAAATGATTTCCCGCTGGAAATCACCTCCTATGATGTGACAGTCTCTGACAGTGCTTCATACCGGATCCCCGGGAAACTGCTGTTTGAATCTTTCAAAAGCGAAATTCCTTTTACAGTTACCTCGCAATCGGGTATTGAAAAAGAATGGGTCATGAAAATGGATCCCTGGTTCAGTACCGGAACGGATGTTTTGTCTTTTACAGCGGAAAGTTATCATTCCGGCCAGAATATGGTACAGCTTGAATCTCCGCTTGCTGCCATAGATAAAGAAAATAAGACCCTCACGCTGGTACTCAGGGCCGGGTATGACTTTCCCTTTGTCATTGACGATTATGCCCTGGAATTATCTGAAAACGCCCTCATACAGGAAGATTATTCACAAGGTATTGTGTTCAATACGATCGATCAGGTTATCCCCATTACAGTAGTAGCTGAAAGCGGAGATACCATGCAATGGACATTGCTATTGGCCGATGAACGTACAGAGAACCTGGAAGCTCTTGTGCTTGATTATCGAATAGCAAGCTACCAGGGCACTACGGAAACGGCCAACAACATGGTTATGGAAGAGTGGGGTGTGGTAGATACCCTGAACCGGACCGTAACGCTTATCATTAACGACTGGTCCTCAAAAATGCCTCTGACCGTTAACGGGATCATGAACATTTCCAAAAATGCAGCCATTGAAGGAGCTGTTATAGACGCACCTGAACACCAAATCGTATTCCACTCAAAAGATGAGATTCATGAATTTACGATAACCTCTGAAAGCCGCACGAATATAACGGTTTGGACCCTGATGCTGGAAGATCGTTCTCCCTACAGAAATTCAGAAGCGGAAGTGACCGGATTTGTTACGGGCAATCCTTCTTCCGGTTTTGTATTTGATCAAAAATACCTGGAATCGGAACCCGGTACCATTACTTTATTGGTAAGTAACAGACCTTCCCCGGATGCGCTGCTGGCCATCAAACCGCAGATTTCGATTTCTCCGGGAGCACGCTTGCAGGGTATTACATCGGGGGCACCGCTTGCCTTGTCTTTTGCCGAACCTTATGTCTTCCGGGTTATGGCTGAGGATGAAACCGTGAAGGAATGGCATATACGGCTGATTTATGCCCCGCAGGTATACAACAGCAGTTATGAAGAATGGGGCTATAGTGAAGATGATGACGACGAGATAGTCTTTAATATTCTGCCTTCAAACGGGAACGGATGGACCACCGGAAATAATGCCCAGGTTATAGGAACAACAAGAGTGTCCGGGAAAGACAGTCCGTTTGCGGCACAAATGCTTACCCAGTTGAAATCAGTGAATTTGGTTGTGATAAAAGTAACCAGCCTAGCAGCAGGAGCGGTCATGTTGGGTAAATTCAATTTCAGCATGGATGTAGAAGCCGTGATGAATCCCACCAGTATGTCAGACTTTGGGATCCCTTTTACGGCAGACACGAATCCCGTTGGTTTTGAAATTGATTACAACTACCGGTCCGGCGGTCAACGGGTATACACCGAAGCTTATAAGAAATATATAATTGGCTTACCATCTCCTGCCTTTAAGGATCCCGTAAATGTGGAAGGCCCTGATAAAGGAGTAATAGCTACCGAATTGCATTACAGTGAAGGCGGTGAATGGGTTTACGATTTGAACAACAGGCCAACCCTGATTGCCGAAAGTGAGATTCTTACGGAAGGTACCCCGGGCTGGACACATGCCCGCATGGTATTTGACAAGGTACCCGGAAAAGAGAACCTGAAAATGACACACCTGGTTGTGCGTATGTCTTCTTCTTACCAGGGAGCAGAATTCAAAGGGGCCGACGGAAGCAAACTGACCGTGGATAATTTTAAGTTGATCTATTACCTGCCCGGGGATTCAGCCACAATATTGGATTAATCATGATGGAATATACTACAAAAATTACAGTACGGTATTACGAAACAGACCAGATGGGGGTGGTGCACCATTCCAATTACATCCGTTATTTTGAGACGGCTCGTGAAGAAATGATGGCGCATTACGGGATTCCTTATACCGAAACCGAATCACGCGGTATTATTATGCCCGTGCATGCGGTTCACTGCGATTACATACATCCGGCCCGTTACGGGGAAGTATTGTCTGTGGAAACACGTCTGGAAGAAATACCTCGTTCACGCATTACTTTCCGCTATAACATCTTCAATGCAGAGCGGGAACTTCTGGCAAAAGGCTATGTAACATTGGCATTTGTGGATGTTTCCAGGGGAACACCGGTAAGAGCGCCCCGTTTTCTGACGGAAGTATTGGAAAAATACATAAATTTGTAAAACAAGACTAAAGGAATATGAGTAAATTATTGTTGTTCGGCACTCTGGGTGCCACCGAGATCATCATCATAGCTTTGATTGTTTTGCTTCTGTTTGGAGGTCGCAAAATACCCGAATTGATGAAAGGCATTGGAAAAGGTGTGAAAAGCTTCAAAGACGGGGTGAAAGGCATTGAAGACGATCTGAAAGAAGAAGATGAAGATATTAAGAAGGATCTGAAGTAAAAAAGGTGGCCGATTCTTCCCGGGATACGATTGAGATGACCTTTTGGGAACATCTGGATGAGTTTCGCAAGGTTTTGTTTCGCTCGGCAATTGCCTTAATTTTATTAATGGTAATTGTCTTTCTGAATAAAAACTTTGTGTTTGAGACCATCATATTCGCTCCCAGAACATCCGATTTTATCTTGTACAGGTGGATGGAGTCTTTAGCTGCCTGGACCGGTTTTTCTTCGTTTTCGCCTAAGCCTTTTGAACTTCAATTGCAAAATATTGAACTGGCCGCCCAGTTTTTTACCCATATAAGCGTATCATTCAGTATTGCCTTTGTACTGGCCACTCCTTTTTTATTATACCAGCTGTGGCTCTTTGTAAGACCCGCTCTTTATCAGAAAGAGAAAAAATCCGTTGTAGGTGCTTTTGCATGGTGTTCTTTGCTTTTCTTTATTGGAGTGGTAGTGGGGTATATTTTTGTCTTTCCGCTAACCATCAATTTTCTGGGCAGTTACCAGGTAAGTGAACTGGTGGAAAATCAGATCACCCTGCAATCCTATATACATATGTTTACCTGGCTGGTGATCATCATGGGTATTGTATTTGAGATGCCCGTCCTGTTGCGTGTTTTATCCCGCATTGGAGTCATATCAAAGGAATTGCTAAAAAAATACAGAAAATACGCGGTTGTGATTCTCTTGGTTCTGGCCGCTATCATTACACCAAGCGGGGATGCATTCACATTGTTCGTAGTGGCATTGCCCTTGTATCTTCTTTACGAAATAAGTATACTTGTAAGTTACAGCAAGTCGGCAGAAGAAGATGAAACCTCTAAAGCATAAAACTTTTTTTCTGATTTCAGGCGGGATCGTTCTTTTGTTCCTGATCCTGCTGATTATGCCTTTTATCTGGAAACAGCCTGTTTTTTGGTTATTGAAAAGCAATTGCCTGAACGGGTACGGTAAAGCCCGGCTTATTGCGTTTTACAACCCGGCTCCCCCGGACATCATTCGCCAAAACGTTCATTTGTACAACGGCGGATTTAAACCGGATGCTTTCCGGGCGGGTCCTGTACAAATCCCGGGAAAAGGATACAATTACACGGATTCGCTGGGCCTGTTGCTTACACGGGATTTTTACCGGTTGGCAGAACCTTTCCGCAACGGGCTGGCCCGTGTAAAATTAGTTACGGGGTACGGCATGCTGAACACCAAAGGGGAATGGGTCATTCCTCCTCATTACGATGCTGTCCTGACACAGAAACAGGTACTGATAGTTGAACAGGACAACCGGTACGGAATAACAAGTCATAAGGGACGTTTTCTGATACCTATGCAGGAAGAAAAGATATCCAATCAATATGTCACATATACGTTGCCTTTCATGTTGACATTCCATGCAGACAGTTCTTTTACAGTGATACATCCCAAAGGGGAAAAATCGGCAGAAGCCCCGTACGACAGCCTGGACATACGGGACAACACCATATATGTCAACAGAAACAACAGGTGGGGCGTTCTGGACAATACCGGATCAGAAATAATCCCCGTGGTATACGACAGTGTAAGTGTCTATGAGCCGGGTTTATACACCGTAATTCTGAACGGCATGCAGGGATTTCACCTTCCCGCAGAACCTGCTCCGCTGATTCCTCCCCGATACAACAAAGTAGATATATGCACCCCGGAAACGTACCGTGTTTTCCTGGATGATCATTACGGTTTGCTGGACCTGGAAGCCACAACACTTATTGAACCGGTGTACGATACCATTTATGCCCATCACGGGGATGAATGGATTGTTACGGGAGATCACAACCGTTATGCAATGCGCAATACCAGGGATCTGTCTTTTCCTTCCGGGTTTTATGAAATGATAGGGCCCTGCAGGGATGGTATGACGGTTGTACGTAATAAAGACGGATACGGGGTGTTGTCTTCTGACGGAACCGTCACGGTTACCCCGCAATACGATTCCGTAAGTCATTACAGCAGCGGACTTGCGGTAGTTATTGATAACCGGCAATACGGAGCTATTGATAAAACAGGGGCTTTCACCATTCCGTTTTCACTAAAACTGGTGGAACTGTATGATTTTCACGACGGCATTGCACTGGCTGCCCAATTGAACCTGATGTCCCCGCGCATCCGGAAACAATATGGTTTTATTGACAAAAACGGAAACACCGTAGTCCCATTCATCTATGAAGACGGGCACCGGTTGTTTTCTAACGGGCTGGCCGGCATGCGCCTGAACGGTGCCTGGGGTTTTATCAATAGAAAAGGAGAACACATTATACCTTTCCTGTACGATACCGTTACCCTGTTTTCAAACGGCCGTGCACAGGCAATGTATCACGGATTAATCCAGACTATTGACACACAAGGAAGAACTGTAGAATGATATCTCTTTCCAATATAACCGTTTCGTTTGCACACCTTGACCTGATGTCGGATGTATCTTTTTCTTTGAACCGCAAGGACAGGGTGGCTTTGGTAGGAAAAAACGGAGCAGGAAAATCTACTTTACTTAAAATCATTGCCGGTGTATTTGAACCAACTTCAGGTACGGTGGTACATTCAGAAGACCTGAAGATCGGTTACCTGCCGCAGCAAATGGCACATGCCCGGGACAAATCCGTCCTGGAGGAAGCCCTTACCGTTTTCGCGGCCATTGATAACCTAAAGCGGGAAACGGAAAGGATTACCAAAGAACTTTCCCTAAGAGAAGATTTTGATTCTGCCGCGTATAAAAAACTGATGGTAGATTTGACAGAGGCCACCGATCGCCTGCATATCCTATCCTCTGACAATCCCCGTGGAAATGCAGAGAAAACGCTTGTAGGTCTTGGATTTAAAGCCAATGAACTGGACAGGCCCACCCGTACTTTTTCGGAAGGATGGAATATGCGCATTGAATTGGCAAAATTACTGCTTTCAAGGCCTGATGTACTTTTGCTTGATGAACCCACCAACCACCTGGATATTGAAAGTCTCCGGTGGCTGGAACAATACCTGGAATCATTTCCCGGATCTTTGCTGGTTATTTCGCATGACCGCACATTCCTGGATAACGTCACCAAAAGAACCATAGAGATATCCCTGGGAAAGATATACGATTACAAAGCTCCTTATTCCCAATACCTGGAACTGCGTCAGGAACGGCTGGAACAACAAACGGCAGCCTGGGAAAATCAGCAACGCACCATTGAAAAAACAGAAGAATTTATTGCCCGTTTCCGCTATAAACCCACCAAATCCAACCAGGTGCAAAGCCGCATCAAACAATTGGAGAAGATGGAACGAATAGAAATAGATCCGGTAGACAAGGCACAAATCCGGATTTCTTTTCCAGAGGTTCCCCGGAGCGGCAAAATTGTATTCAAGTGCCATAATGTAGCCGTAGGTTACGATAAAGGTCCTATCTTTACGGGAGCAGAGATGATTGTGGAACGCGGTGAAAAAGTGGCTTTTGTAGGCAGGAACGGGGAGGGGAAAACGACCATGATGAAACTGCTGACCGGTCTGAAAACAACTATGGAAGGGAAGTTTGAAACCGGTCACAACGTGAAATTGGGTTACTATGCCCAGAACCAGGACGAATTGTTGGATGAAAACCTTACTGTTTTCCAGACATTGGATGATATTGCCGTTGGAGATGTGCGTACCAGATTACGAGATATCCTGGCTTCATTTCTGTTTAGAGGAGAAGACATTGACAAGAAAACAGGGGTGTTGAGCGGCGGGGAACGATCCCGCCTGGCCATGGCCAAACTGATGCTCCAACCATACAACGTGCTGGCCCTTGACGAACCTACCAATCACATGGATATTCGTTCCCGGGAAGTGATGAAAGAAGCCCTGCGGCATTACAGCGGAACGCTCATAGTAGTGTCCCACGACAGGACCTTTCTGGATGGATTGGTAGACAAAATTTACGAATTCCGTGACGGGAAGGTGAAAGAACATCTTGGAGGAATCCGGGATTTCATGGAAAGAAGAAAGCTGGAAACCCTGCGTGAACTGGAAGAAAACACAGCCACAGAAACCAATAGCCGGGACGTACAGGAAAATACCCAAATAGACGCCCAAACACTTTACCGGTTGAAAAAAGAGCGTGACAAAACATTGCGAAAGCTGCAACAGAATGTGACACGATGGGAAAACCGGATTGAACAACATGAAAAAGGGCTGGCCATTATGGATGAAAAATTGTTGTCTCCACCGGCCGAAGGATTCAGTACTGCGTTTTACCAATTGTACGAAAAAGAAAAACGAGCATTGGACGATGCCATGAAATCATGGGAACAGTCTCATAATGAATTAGATAAATTTATAAATACAGAAAAGGATGCCTGAAGACCGCATATACGGAGTGCATCCTGTCCGGGAAGCCCTGACAGGAAACAAAAAGCTGGAAAAAATAATGGTACGTAAAGGGATGGACAGTCCTGCCGCGGCAGAGATAACAGAGCTGGCCAGAAGCCGTGACGTTCCCGTCCAATACGTACCCCAGGAAAAACTCAACCACCTGTGCGGAAACAGGAACCATCAGGGCATGGTGGCCATTCTGGCACAATTGGATTATGTAGGGCTGGAAGAAGCGGTGCAAGCGGCATCGGTAAAAAACAAATATCCCACGGTCCTGCTTCTGGACGGGGTGAGTGATGTACGCAATTTCGGGGCAATAGCACGGACCTGTGAATGTGCCGGGGTAGGGGCCTTGATTTTACCGGCCAAAGGAGGAGCCGCAGTCAACCAGGATGCCATAAAAACTTCTGCCGGGGCTTTGTTGCGCATTCCTGCATGTAAGGTGCCTAACCTGAAAACTGCCTTGTATTTCCTGAAAGAAACGGGCTATACCATTACAGGAACGGTTGCCGGGGCGGAGCGTTCCATTTATGACGCTGATTTTTGCCGTCCTACAGCCATTGTGATGGGTGCTGAAGGAAAAGGTATTTCCGATAGTGTCATGAAATTGTGTGACCAGCTTGTTTCCATTCCGCAATTGGGAGAAATAGGTTCTTTGAATGTATCTGCAGCTGCTGCAGTGGTTTTGTTTGAAGCTGTCAGGCAACGTATAAATAAATAACAGGATGCTTTTCCGCAATAATGCCTTAAAACGTCTGGCCGGAGAAACTGCGGTGTACGGGATGAGTACCATCCTGGCCAGGGTTTTGAATTTTTTGCTGGTCCCCTTGTATACCCGTGTGCTAACGGATCAGGCGGCTTACGGGGTGGTTGCCGAGTTTATGGCTTACATTGCCGTATTGCAGGTGGTACTGGTCATGGGCCTGGAAACGGGATGTTTCCGGTACGCATCGCTGGCCGGGCAGAAGAATGACAGAAACGGGGCCTCCCGCGTGTTTTCCACTTCGCTTGTGACGGTTACCCTGGTGGCCGGCCTGTTTTTTGCCGCCGTCGTTTTGTGGAGGCAGCCTATTGCCGAGGCATTGGGGTACGGGAACAACCCGCAATGCATTTTTTATGTAGCGGGGATTCTCTTGCTGGACAGCATCACGGCTATCTTGTTCGCCCGTCTTCGTTATGAACACAAAGCTCTGAAATTTGCTGTTTTTAAAACCATCAAAATCTGTTGCGAGCTGGGATTCAACTTGCTCTTTTTCCTTTGGGCGTCAGGCTTTATGCAAGCGCATCCGGGATCCTTCCTGGAACGTTTTATCCCTGTTGTCCCGGATTACAATTACGTGCTATTTGCCATATTCCTTTCCTGCATTGTAGCCCTGTTGCTCTTCATCCCGGATCTGATAAGGAAAAATGCCTTTCTCTTTGACCGGAAACTATGGTCCCGGCTGATGATCTATTCATTGCCCCTAATGATAGCCGGCTTGCCGGGCATCCTGAACGATTTCAGTGACCGGTTGTTGTTCCGTTTCCTGATACCGGAAGGTATTTCCTGGAGAGCCCAGATGGGAATTTACCAGGCCGGGATCAAACTGGCCGTTCTGATAAACCTGTTTATTCAGATGTTCCGGTATGCGGCAGAACCATTTTTCTTTGGACAGTCTGCAGATAAAAATGCCCCAGCGACCTATGCCCGGGTATTGGATTATTTTACAGGATTTGCCATGCTTGTCTACCTGGGAATCCTGCTTTATATAGATCTTTTTGCACTCATATTGGGTGAAAATTACCGGGAGGGAATAGTTGTAGTACCTGTTATGGCACTGGCATACGTAATGCTGGGTATTTACTTCAATATCAGCATCTGGTTTAAATTGTCCGGGAAAACCGGTTATGCAGTGCTCATTACATCGGCCGGTCTGGCCGTGACATTAGTGGTGAATGTATTGTTTTTGCCGCGTTACGGGTATATGGCAGCCGCCTGGGGACACCTGGCCAGCTACTTGACCATGACCGTTATATGTGCCCTGATGGGCCGCAAACGCTATCCCATACCTTATAACTGGGTTAAGAACTTGTTTTATATAGGATTGGGAGTTGGACTTTTCTTCTTCTCGCAATTGTTCGGCCACGTGGATCTGGTACCGAAACTGGTTATCAATACCGGTATTATACTTGTTTACGTGGCTATCTGGGCAGGGGCGGAAGGTTTCTACGGAAAGTTGCGCAGACTATGGCAGCGGCCATAGCCACGTTCAGGGATTCGGAACCTTCCCGGTAAGCGGGGATATACAAACGAGTCTGAATATATTCCAGCAAAGCGGGGCTGATTCCCCTGGATTCATTTCCCATTACGATGATGCCTTCTGCAGGCAGCGAAAGGGTGTTGATGTCTGTGCCTTCCTGCAGAACGGTTCCCAGCACCGGGAGCTGTGATTCTTGCAGGAGGGTTTCAAGGGATGTATAATACACGGGAACCCTTAGGATAGCACCCATTGTGGATTGCACGGTCTTAGGATTGTAAAGTTCAACACAGTCCGGGGAAGCATAGACGGCTGCAATGTTGAACCAGTCTGCCAAACGAAGTATGGTGCCAAAATTTCCCGGATCCTGCACACCGTCCAATGCCAGGTAAAGTTCACCTTTTTGCGGAACAGCCGGCTTGATATCCGGAATGCCCACCACGGCCAATGCTCCGGAGGGGGCGGATTGACAAGAGATTCGTTCTATTTCTGCTGCTGTCACGTACTCTGCAACAACAGGCTCCGGGGCACCCAAAACTCCTTCCTGCAGGAACAGTCTTTTGATGACAAAGGGTCCGGGCGCTGCCAGCAACTCGGCGATCATTTTTTTCCCCTCTATGATAAATTCCTGTCTCTCCTGACGAAATTTCTTCTGATTCAGGGATTTGATATATTTTATGTCTGCTTTGCTCAACATGGCATCAGTATCCCAGTACCTTCAGCATGGATTTATATGTCTGTTCTTTGGAAAACAGCTTTGTGTAATATTCTCCGTCTTCTTCACCAATAATGACCATTTTTGGGGCAGGCATCAGGCAATGCTGCACACCGCCAAACCCGGAAATGGATTCCTGGTAAGCTCCTGTATTGAAAAATCCTATGTACAGCGGTTCCCCGTTTTCGTTCTTGGGAAGAAATACGGCATTGGCATGGGCCTCTGCATTGTAATAATCCTGGGAATCACAGGTAAGACCTCCCAGGAATACGCGTTGGTAGGGTTCGTTCCATTTGTTTATGGGAAGGAGTATGAAACGCCTTTTGATCCCCCAGGTGTCGGGCAGGGTAGTCATAAAAGATGAATCGATCATATACCACCTTTCACGATCGTTTTGTTGTTTCTCTCCCAGAACCTGGTATATGTTCGCGCCGCTTTCTCCTACAGTGAATGATCCGAATTCGGTAAATATGTCCGGTTCCTTGACATTACGGCTGGCACATATGCTTTTTATCTGGGCAATGATCTCCTCTGTCATGTATTCGTAATCGTAATCAAAAGAAAGAGAATTCCTTACGGGAAAGCCTCCTCCCAGGTTCAGGGAGTCCAGATCTTCACAGAAATTCTTCAGGTCGCAATATACGTTTACACATTTGGCCAGCTCGTTCCAATAATAGGCATTGTCCTGGATACCGGTATTGATGAAAAAGTGGAGCATTTTGAGTTTGAACTTGGGATTTCGCTTGATGTATTTGTGGTAAAAAGGAACTACATCGCTGTAACGGATCCCCAGCCGGCTGGTGTAGAATTCAAATTTAGGTTCTTCTTCTGCCGCTATGCGTATACCGATCTTGCATTCGTTTTCTACCGTTTTGTCCAGGGCTTCAATTTCGGGCATGTTGTCCAGTATGGAAATGGTATTGTTCCAACCTGAATTCATAAGATTGGCAATGTTTTCAATGTATTGCTGTTTCTTATATCCGTTGCATATTACATAAAGATCCTTGTCAACCACTTTTTGTTCGTATAGCGATTCAATCAGGTTTATGTCAAAGGCAGAGGAGGTTTCTATATGGATATCGTTTTTAAGTGCTTCCTCCATTACAAATGAAAAATGAGACGATTTGGTGCAGTAACAGTAATGGTATTCCGCATCGTAATCCACCTTGGCCATGGCCACATTGAAGAGCCTTTTCGCTTTCTGTATCTGTTTGCTTATTTGAGGCAGGTAGTAAAACTTCAAAGGAGTCCCGTATTGTTGGATTAAGTTCATAACAGGGATGTCGTGGAACAGAAGTTCCCCGTTTTCTACCCTGAATTCTTCCTGCGGAAAATCAAAACTTTGCTGAATCAGATCAATGTACTTGTTTTTCATTTTCTAAATGTAAGTGAGTTACATCTGTTATAAATACCAAATGTAATTGAATCGGATTGCAAATATAAAGGAATATTTACAGGTAGTACTGTATTTGCCCTTTTTTTCTACTTTTGTATTATGCGTAAGAGTCAGCGGTTTCTCTTTATTTCAGTCTTTTCCTTGTTGCTGAATTATATACTAACAGGTTGTTCTGCAACACGTTACGTACCAGACGGAGCCTATCTTTTAAAAAAGAACACGGTTGAAGTCGTTCCCAAAAAAATAGTTTCCGCATCTGCCCTGACTCCGTATATCAGGCAAAAACCCAATACAAGCATTGTTTTTGGATGGAATGCTTTTCTGAATATATACAGCCTGAGTCCGGACAAAGACACCGGATGGAGCCGTTTTTTACGCAGGTTGGGAGAACCGCCGGTTATTTTTGATCCGGGACTGATTGATTATAGCAAGCGGAATATGGACAATTACCTGACATCTTTGGGGTATTATTTTAATACCATTACCGATTCCGTAACATATAACAAGAAAAAGGCCCGTGTGCATTATACCGTAATTCCGGGGAAGACGTATACCGTAGACACTATTGCACTAAGTAGTGCGGATACCAACCTGGCACGATTGTATGACGGGAACCTGGAACAATCCCTGATCAAGACAGGAGACATACTGTCTTCCCTGACATTGGAAAAGGAAGCTGCCCGTATAAGCGCAATTATGAGAAACAACGGGTATTACAATTTCAACAGGAGCCTGGTTTCTTTCAGGGCAGACACCCTGGAACAGGACGGGACAGCTGCCCTGGAAGTGTTATTGCCTTCCAATTCATCCCAAAAACCCTATAGAATAAGGGACATCAATGTATATCCGGGTTTTGATCCCATACAGGCCGTAATGGATTCATCCTATTATTCCCAAATGGACACCCTCAATTACAGGGATATGGTATTTCATTTCACAGGCAAACCTACTGTCCGGCCGCGTGTGATAAGAAACATGAGCTACATTCGCCCCGGAGAACTTTACGACGAATCCAAAGTCAAAACGACCTACGACCGGTTTTCCACTATAAGTCTTTTTAATGGGGTAACATTGCTTTTTGACGAGGTACCAGGATCGGGGCAATTGGATACGGCAATGGTGGATTGTACCATACGTCTGAGTCCCGGCAATTCACAGGGTTACAAGCTGAACCTGGAAGCGTCCAGCAATTCCAACGGGCTCATAGGTATCTCCCCGGCTTTGTCTTATTACCACAAAAACATTTTCAGGGGAGGGGAGTGGCTGACTTTGGGTTTTATGGGAAATTTCCAGTTTAAGCTGAAAGATCCCACAAGAGCCACGGAATTGGGCGCCTCGTTGTCCCTTTCTTTTCCAAAAATGCTTTTTCCCATCAACCAGCGGATCTTCCGCGGACGTGTTCCCCGCACGGATATCTCGGCAAGTTATAATTATCAATCGCGTCCGGAATATACACGGAATATTGTTTCTACCACATTCGGGTATGTCTGGAGTATGGGCGAAAATTTCCACTATACGGTAAATCCGTTGCGGCTGAAACTTGTGAAACTCTACGATATGAGCCCCGGATTCCTGGCCTCCCTGAACGATCCTTTTTTAATTGATACTTACAGGGACCACTTTGACCTGGGATTATCCACTATTTTTTACTACACCAGCGATAACGCTACGGTTCACCGCAACAGCTGGCATTATGTAAGGGTGGGGCTGGAATCGGCCGGAAACTTTCTGAGTGCCTTTAATTCCCTGATGCAAACAGATACCACAGGCAGTCACACGATAGGAGGAATTGCTTATTCCCAGTACATTAAGGCAGACTTGAACACGGGATATACTTTTATCAGGGATGCTCATCAGCTGGCGGGAAGGTTTTATGCCGGAATTGGGGTGCCCTACGCAAACGCATCTACGCTTCCCCTGGAGCAAATGTTTTTTGCCGGAGGAGCGAACAGTTTGCGCGGATGGCAGGCCCGAACGGTCGGGCCCGGATCCATGCCTGTGGATTCTACTTTTGCCATTCCCAACCAGGCAGGGGATATCCGCCTGGAAGTCAACCTGGAATACCGCTTTCCCTTGTTCTGGAAACTGGAGGGGGCCCTCTTTGTAGATGCAGGGAACATCTGGACCCTGCCCCGGGAAGAGGCGTCTGAAGCCGGGGTTTTCCGGTTCAATAATTTTTACAAGAGCATTGCCATGGATACGGGCCTGGGAATCCGGGTGAACCTGGATTTTGTAATCTTACGCCTGGATATGGGTATGATCGTAAGAAATCCTGTAAAACAGGCATGGGTTCCTGTTTCACAATGGTTAAAGCGGGAAAATTACGCGATCCAGTTTGGTGTGGGATACCCGTTCTAAAGTTTCATCCCCTTGCGGTACAAACGGAAAAGTTCAATGGCCTGGTACTCGGCCATGCCCAGTTTGTCATACAGCACAGCTGTGTTGTGGTTGCGTTCTTCTGCCCTTCTCCAGAATTCACGAGGATCGTTCCCGGGAAACATGGCCGGGTCTTTCTGGCTTTGGTGGCGGAATATGGCATTTCTCTTAATAACCACTTCCTCCGGACTTAAGGGAACGGCCATATCCACATCGGCAACGTCCCATTCCTGCCAGGCACCCCGGTAAAGCCACAGACGGCAATCTTTCATCCATGGCCTGTCTTTGAGCTGTTCCAATGCTTCCAGTATGGCCATATAGCAAACACGGTGCGTGCCGTGGGGGTCGCTCAGGTCACCGGCAGCAAAGATCTGGTGCGGTTTTACTTTTTCCAGAAGATCACATATAATGCTTATATCATCCCCGGACAACGCTTTTTTCTTCACCCCGCCTGTTTCATAGAAAGGCATCTCCAGGAAATGCACGTGCCCGGGGTCAATGCCCAGGTAATCGCAAGCAGATTTGGCTTCACCGCGGCGGATCATGGTCTTGACCTGGCGAATGGCAGGTGTGTCGGGTTCTCCGGGTTTCTTACCGGCCATATCCTTACGGGCCTGTTTGAATATGGCTTTTGTTTTTTCCAGGTCTAATCCGTATACCGGGGATATTTCCTGCAGAAAATCAAGAAAACGGGTGACTTCGTGATCAAATACGGCAATATTGCCTGAAGTATGATACGCAATATGTAATACGTGTCCCTGTTCAGATAGCCGGGCCACGGTCCCTCCCATAGAAATGACGTCGTCATCCGGGTGGGGGCTGAATACGATTACGCGTTTGGGATAGGGCAGGGCTCTTTCCGGACGGGTGGAATCGTCTGCATTGGGTTTGCCACCGGGCCATCCTGTGATGGAATGCTGCAGGAAGTTGAAAGTGTCTATATTGATCTTGCTGAATGGTCCGCGTTCGGTGATCAGATCACTCATCCCGTTGTCGTTGTAATCCCGGGCGGTAAGTTTCAGAATGGGCTTGTCCAGATGGCGGCACAACCAGAAAACGGCTTTCCGTGTCAATTCTTCAGTCCACACGCAGGGCCCTGTAAGCCAGGGTGTTGCAATGCGTGTTAATTCGGCAGAAGCAGCCCGGTCTATGATGACTTCTGTCTGGGTATGGTTTTGCAGGTAGCTGGAAGGATTGGTCTCATCTACATTGCCTTCCACCATTTTTTTTATGGCTTTTGCTTCTCCTTCTCCCCAGGCAAGGTAATATATGGACCGGCTCTCGAGGATTGTCTGGATCCCCATGGTAAGGGAATAATTGGGCACATAATCCACTCCAAAGAATTCGCTGGCAGCAGATATTCTTGTATTTGTATTGAGTGTTATCAGACGGGTTCTTGAGCTGTAATGCGAACCAGGTTCGTTGGTGCCCATACCTGATGTGATCAATATGTCAATGCCTCCGTAAGAGGCAATTTTGTTTTCAAAATCCTGGCAATGACGGGCAACTTGTGAACGGGGAATGTCCCCGTCCAGGCAATGGATTTGAGTGGGAGGTATATCCAGTATATCAAAAACATATTCTTTCAGGAAACGGTTATGGGATTGTATCTCGTCTTTATGCAGGGGGTAATATTCATTGATGCCGAACACTACCACATTTTTAAAGCTTCTGCCGTTTTCGTATGCCTTTGCAAAAAGTTCATAAACCGGTATCATTGCAGGTCTGGAAGAGAGTCCGAGTACCAGTTTCTTTCCCTGCGATTCCTTTTGCGTGAGTAATGTCAGGATGTTTTCCACCAGGAAAGTAGAAGCTTCCACCTGGTCATCGTATATAAATACAGGAAGGTTTTCGTACCTCCTGCTGAAATCGTAATTCACTGTCATAGTTATTCTGCTATATCTTGTTGTGTCATCAGGTACGTTTGCCGGAATGCTATAATCATACGAACCAGGGCTTCCATTTGGTCCAGGGGCAACATATTGCTTCCGTCGGACAACGCTTCCGCAGGGTTGGGATGCGTTTCAAGGAACAGGCCGTCTGCTCCGGCAGCTACACCGGCAGCTGCCAGGGTAGAAATCATATGCGGATCTCCGCCGGCAACTCCTCTTGTCTGGTTGGGTTTCTGCAATGAATGGGTAACGTCCAGGACAACAGGAACATGAAGTTTTTGCATTTTAGGAATGCTGCGTACATCAAATATCAGGTCTGTGTAACCAAACTGGGCACCTCTTTCAGTCAGGATTATGTTACTGCGCAAGGCCCCAAACTGGAGCAATTTTTCAACCACAAAACGCATTTGATCGGGAGCCAGGAACTGTCCTTTTTTTACATTCACTTTCTTTCCTGTCTGGGCAGCGGCTTTTAACAGGGATGTCTGCCGGCAGAGAAAAGCCGGTATCTGGATGATATCCACATCATATTCGGCAGCCATCAATGCTTCTTCAGGAGTGTGAACATCTGTAGTGATCTCTATTCCAAAATATTGACGTATGTTCTGTAAGACTTCCAGCCCGTTCCGGTCGCCAATCCCCATGAAGGAATCTATCCGGGTCCGGTTTTCTTTCCGGTAGGAAGCTTTAAAAATGAGGGGAATGTGGAATTTTCGGGTGATTTGTACCAATTTTTCGGCTGTGTCCATGCATATCTTTTCAGATTCAACAACACACGGACCGGAAATGAGGAAAAAACCTTGGAGATCCATAATGAGAATATTTAACTGTCAAAGGTATGATTTTTTCTTGTCTGTATTCAATACTTGCCTTTCCAGCGTGATAAAAATTTGGAGATTTCGTTTTCCCGCGGGTTGTCACCGGGCGTGTAAAAGCGTGTGCCACTGATTTCTGAAGGCAAAAACTCCTGCTCTACGAAATTTTGTTCGTATTGGTGGGCATACTTGTAGTCTTTGGCATAACCCAGTTCCTTCATGAGTTGGGTGGGGGCGTTGCGCAAATGAAGCGGTACGCTCAAATCTCCTTTATCCCGGACCATTTCCAGAGCTGTATCTATGGCCATGTATGCCGAGTTGCTTTTAGGGCTGGTAGCCAGGTATATGGCTGTCTGAGACAACGGGATCCTTCCTTCGGGCATCCCGATCTTATGCACGGCGTCAAAACAGGCATTGGCCATCAAAAACGCATTGGGATTGGCAAGCCCGATGTCTTCCGAGGCCAGGATGACCATCCTGCGTGCAATGAACAGGGGATCCTCTCCGGCCGCGATCATCCTGGCCAGCCAGTAAACCGCCCCGTTGGGATCGCTGCCGCGGATGCTTTTTATGAAAGCCGAGATGATATCGTAATGCTGTTCGCCGTTTTTGTCGTACAGGACAATGTTTTTTTGCAATCTTTTCTGTACTTCTTCGTTGTTGAAGAGAATGGGTTCGCCTTCGTTGTAACTTGAAATTACTATTTCAATGATATTCAATAATTTACGAGCATCTCCGCCGGAAAGGCGGAACAGAGCTTCCGTTTCTTCCACACGAATATCCAGGGAACTGATGTATTCATCTGTTTTGAGTGCGCGTTCAAATAAAATATTCAAATCGTTGACAGATAATGACTTAAGCACAAATACCTGGCAGCGGGAAAGCAGGGGAGCGATCACTTCAAAAGACGGGTTCTCTGTAGTGGCGCCAATGAGAACAATGGTACCGTCTTCCACGGCACCCAGCAACGCATCCTGCTGGGATTTGCTAAAACGGTGGATCTCGTCAATAAAAAGAATGGGCCGGTTTTTCTGGAACATTTTGTTGGAGCGGGAGCGTTGAATGACATCCCGCACATCCTTGACACCGGAACTTACGGCAGACAAACTGTAGAATGTACGTTCCAAATCCTGCGCTATGATACGTGCCAGGGTAGTTTTTCCCACACCAGGAGGTCCCCATAAAATAAATGAAGACAAGTTGCGGCTTTCAATCATCTTGCGCAATACGGCATCGGGAGCAACCAGATGTTCCTGTCCTACAAAATCGGTAAAGGTGGTAGGGCGCAACCGTTCTGCCAAAGGAATACTGCTGTTCAACATGCTATGGAGCTATTTAACATAATATAAATTGTGTGCATTTTATTGGAGTTGACGCTCACGGCGTCTTAACTGCCGTATGATACGGGATATAACACTTTCTATAGAGGATTCAGGTTCTATGACATTGTAGTCTTCCCAAAACCCCGGGTCCTCAAAATCCGCCACCTTGTCCAACGTGATGTCCGTTGTTTTCACACGACTCTCCCTGGGGATTTTGTACGTCTCGCGGCTGTACTCGGTCATGGCCATTTCAGAACTGATGGTATAATTCTGGCTGAACAGTTTCCGGTCCCATTTTGCGTTGAACTTTATATCTGTCCTGGAATAATCAAACACCCACCGGCCTCCGGGAATTTGTCTGAATTGCACCATATAGGCGGCGTATTCCACACGGGCTTTCAAGCTGAAGGGTTTCCGGCGAATGAATATGGATGCAGCATGATCTTTACCTTCAACATTCATATTGAATTCCATGCGTGTGATGGCCATGGATTCCCTGTCAATGTATATTTTGCCGCGGAAAAGGATTTCTTCCTGGAACGGTTTCTGATCAAATGAAATCACGTAATTGATCCTGTCATTCATCTGAACCGGATGTTCCATGGTAAAATCGTAATACTGCTCTATCTCTGTGGCATTCACACCCAGGAATAGATTGTTGACCACGTCTATCTCCAAAGCAGACCGGATCCCTCCCTGGAATTTTACAAATACGGTATCTATACGCCGCCAGTCAATGCTGCCGCGGCCTTTGTAAATCCCCACCTGGTCTACGGCAAAACTTGGTGTGTACGGGGATTTATGAACATCAATAACCGCTTCTGAAAGTGTTACATACGTATTTCCCTTGCGGATCATTTCCCGGTAAAATCCGGTCATTTGCATACGCTCCTGCGGGTAATTGTGTCTTATATTGCTAAAGGCATCTTTTACCAGTTGCAACGGATCCAAAGGCCTTACCGTGGCCATGGGTATGGGAAGCGCCGCCTGTATGAGGTTAATGCTCAACGGTTTGCCGGAATCCAGAAAACTGCTTATTGGAATGGCAGCTGTATGATATCCTAAATAGCTAATATTTAAGGTTTTATCTGCATATTGGCGGGGAAATTTCAAGGTAAAAAACCCTTCCCCGTTGGTTACTATGCTTATGCCTATATCTTGTATACTTACCGACGCAAAAACCATCGGACGTTTTGTTCCGGCGTCTGTGACCGTTCCCGAGATGCTGAGTGTATTCTCCTGGGCTCTCATTGAAAATACAGCTCCGGCTACAAACAAAATGCTCATTACCAGCACTTTGAGTGTCTTTTTAATGGTAATATTCGTTTTCATAGTCTGGCTGTTTTATACATTCCTCTAAAATACGCTTTTTTTTTCGCATTTTTGCCCTTTGTAAAGGAAAGTTATGGGAAAACGAGACAGGGAAATACTGGAGAATGTACTTATAGAGACCGTAGCCGCCGAGGGCAACGCACTGGCACGTATTAACGGGAAAGCACTGTTTGTGCCTTTGGCCGTGCCGGGAGATGTTGTGAACGTGCAGGTTACACACAAGAAAAAGAATTATATGGAAGGTTATATCATGAAATTGGTATCCCCTTCTCCCATTCGCCAGGAACCGTTCTGCAGCCATTTTGGGGATTGCGGCGGGTGCCGCTGGCAACCCATTCCTTATGACAAACAACTGGAATTCAAGCAACAACAGGTCATAGACCAGTTGACACGCATAGGCAAACTGGATTTGCCCCCGATTGCCCCCATAATGGCTTCCGAAAACACCGTCCGGTACCGCAACAAGCTGGAATTCACCTTTTCCAACAGCCGCTGGGTCTCTTTTGAAGAGCTCCGCCAGGATGAAGGCACTCACCTGCCTGTTTCCGGGTCTGCCCAGGCAGAGGTATCCGGTGCGGCTTCCCTCTCGGGTTACGAATCCACTCCGGAAGCAGAACCGGGTACCTCTACCCTGCCCCCTTCGCCTCCTGCACTGGCACAACAGCATCCTGCACCGGCACAACAACTTCCTGCATCGACTCAACAGCTTCCGGCGCTGGGATTCCATGTCCGGGGGCGTTTTGACAAGGTGCTGGATGTTGAAACCTGCCATCTGCAGGAAGAACCGTCCAATGCCATCCGCCTGGCAGTCAGGGATTACGCCATTGAAAAAGGACTGTCCTTCTTTGATTTAAGGCAACAGACCGGTTTCCTGCGTACCCTGATGATACGCATCACCCTGACCGGTGAAGTCATGGTAGTGGTGGTATTTGCGCACGACAACCCCGAAGCCGGCGAAGACGATGCTGCCCGTAAAGCACTGCTTGACTACTTGCAGCAGACGTTCCCGCAAATCACCTCGCTCCATTACATCATCAACACCAAACGCAACGACAGCCTGGCAGACCAGGAACCGATCCACTATCGGGGAAAACCTTATATTGTGGAAACGATGGAAGACCTGGAATTCCGCATCGGCCCCAAATCGTTCTACCAGACAAACAGCCGGCAGGCACTGCGCATGTACCAAAAAATCAGGGAATTCGCAGATCTTAAGGGAGATGAGACCGTTTACGACCTCTACACGGGCACGGGCACCATCGCCCTGTTCCTGGCACGGCATTGCCGCCGGGTGACAGGCGTTGAATACGTTCCCGAGGCGATTGAAGACGCACGTGAAAACGCCTCGGCAAACAACATTGAAAACGTACGTTTTTATGCGGGAGACATGAAGGATGTGCTGACAGCGGATTTCATTGCTGCGGAAGGCCGTCCGCAAGTGGTGGTGCTGGATCCGCCACGCGCCGGGGTGCACGAAAACGTGCTGAAAGTACTTTTGGAAACGGCTCCGGACAAGATCATTTACGTGAGCTGCAACCCCGCCACACAAGCGCGTGACCTGGCGCTGTTGCAATCCGCATACCGCATTACACATTTGCAACCCATTGACATGTTTCCGCATACACATCATGTGGAAAATATTGTAGTGGCGGAAAAATTATAACCGAAAGCATGAACACAGAGACACCCATATCTTCCCTTGCCAGCACCATTTGCGCTCCCGCTACTCCGCATGCCGTCGGAGCACTGGCTTTGATCCGCATGAGCGGGCCTCAGGCGCTGGAGATCGCCTGGAAAGTCTTTCACTCGGCAGCTTGCCCGGACTTGACGCAAAGCGAAGGCTACCGCACCTATTTTGGGCGCGTAACCGACTCGGCAGGGGAATTGCTGGACCAGGTGCTGCTGAGCGTATTCCGCGCCCCCCACTCCTTCACCGGCGAAGACAGCGTGGAAATTTCCTGCCACGGATCGCTTTACATCCAGGACACCCTGCTGCGCACCCTGGTGGACAACGGCGCGGTGATGGCCGGCCCCGGGGAATTTTCGCAACGTGCCTTCATGAACGGCAAGATGGATTTGACACAAGCCGAGGCCGTGGCCGACCTGATTGCCTCCGAAAACCGTACCTCCCACAAACTGGCCATGGACCAGATGCGCGGCGTCTTTTCTCAGGAATTGTCCGTATTGCGGTCCCGCCTGCTGGAATTGGCTGCGCTCATGGAACTGGAATTGGATTTTGCCGAGGAGGATGTGGAGTTTGCCGATAAGCGTGAATTGCACAGTCTGGTGAATTCGCTGCTGTTACGTATAGGCAATTTATGCGATTCGTTCCGGATGGGCAACGTGATGAAGAAAGGCGTTCCGGTAGCCATTGCCGGTGTAGTGAATGCCGGGAAATCCACTTTGCTGAATGCGTTGCTGGGAGAAGAAAAAGCCCTGGTAACCCCGGTGGCCGGCACTACCCGCGATACCATTGAAGACGTTATAGTACTGGACGGGATCCCGTTCCGGTTTATAGATACAGCAGGCTTGCGGCATATAGGTGATGTAGACGAATTGTCACAGGAACATATTGAAAAGCTGGGCGTGAAACGTTCCCTTGAAACCATCCGTTCAGCATCTGTCTTGATGCTGGTTCTGGATGCTTCCCGGCCGGAAACCTATATGGAGAGTCTGCAGTCGGCACTTGTTCACGACATGTCCGGCAAAGTTCATCCGCAGACACAGTTGGGTGAGCCTTCAAGTACACAGCCGGAAGGCCAACAATCCGGAAAGATATTCAATAAAGAACATATTGTATTTGTAATCAACAAAATTGACCTGGTAGATAACAAAGATGTTGCATTGGAAGACTTTATGAACACCCTGCGTAACTATGCTGTTACAAATGGTCTATCTTCTTTTGTGGATAAGGGTTTCGGGGATTCTGGCGCATACAATCCGGTTGACGACGCAAAATGTGCAGATCATGCTGCTTTCAGGTCTGAAGGTTTTTCTGTGTTGCCCATTTCTGCGGCCACTAATTCCGGTATTGAAGATGTAAAGAATGCTTTGGTCGGGATGATACGACCGGTTCTGGACCGGAATACTGTTATGCTGACCAACGTGCGCCATTACCAGGAACTTCGATCGGCCCGGGAAGCTTTGGAACGCCTTCGCGAAGGTCTGGAAGCCGGACTGAGCGGCGATCTGCTGACCCCGGACCTGCGCCAGGCGCTCCATCACGTAGGCAGCATAGTGGGCGAAATCACCCCGGATGACATACTGGGTGAGATCTTCGGGCGGTTCTGCATAGGGAAGTAAATCCAGTGCCCTTATCTGGCTTTTTCTTTCTATTTCAGCATTTTATGCTGATTTCTTTTTTCATTTTTGTTGCTGATTTGTCTATATTTTTTTATTTTTGGTTTCAGGAAGTAAACGTCATAAAACAGGTTGGGTAAAAATCTTTATCCCGCACCTAAGAATTCATTGCCTGAACTTGTGGTTTGCTCAATGATCCTTACTGCAATCCCAGAAAACTTGTACCAAAATATTAATAATTAATGCGATGAAAAATATATTTAAAATTTTGTTTTTTGCTATTACAGCAATGTTTTTAGCAAGTTGCAATACTAACAAGTATTGTGAAAATCTGAAAAAAGACTCCGATGGTCTAACTGTCATTCGTCTTCTGCAACAATGGTTCGCAAGCTCTGATTTTGCAGGAGAGATTTTTGCTAAGGAATATACCGCAAAAGCAAACGGTATAAAATTAGAAGTTATCCCCGGGTCCGAACAACTTGATGCAATACAAATTGTAAAATCAGGTGAGGCAGAATTTGGTGTTGCAGGTGCAGACCTAATAATGCTTGCAAATGAAAAAGGTGCAGACTTAGTGGTTGTTGGTGTTGTCAATTATAAAACGTTGGCTTGTTTTATTTCAAAAAAAGAAAAAAACATTATATCTCCAAATGATATGGCAGGTCATAAAATAGGCACATTGGAAGGTTCTGCTGTTGATATAATCTATCAAGCAATGAAAAAGAAATTTGATTTAGATATTAAAAAGGAAGATGAGATTCCTGCCGGATGGCTTCTTACAGACTTCATACAGGACCAATATGATGTATATCCTGCATTTATTAATAACGAACCTGTCATTTTAAAGCATCAAGACATTGACGTTAATATAATTCAACCAAGTTTATATGGAGTTGATTTTATAGGTACTGTTTATTTCTGTAAAAGAGAATTGGTTGAATGTTGTCCGAAAATCGTTCAAAACTTTGTAAATGCCATTTCAGAAGGTTGGGAGATGACAATGAATGACCCCAAAAAGGCCGTTGAATTATTGAAGAAATATGATGAAAATATTGATGAGGAAAAAGAAATTGAGTCCTTGCTAACAGGTTTGGACTATTACAAAGGTGAAGATGGAAAAATACTCTATGCTAAAGAAGAAACATGGAATACTATGGCTGAGCAATTACAACAAATGGGATTATTAAAATCTTTTGAATATAAATCCACTGTAGAAAATAAGTTCGTTGATAGTTATTTAAGTAAGGCTAAAAAATAAATTCGAAAACACCTTAATTCTTATTAACTTTGAGAAGCAAGGGCACACCAGGCGCACTTTTGGCCTGTTTTCGTACCTGGTGAGGCCTAAAACGACCCCACTAGGCGCACTTTGGGCCTGTTTTCGTAACTGCTGCTTCCGGCCAACTTAACAGGCTTTTTGTAAATCACTCTAAATGTGTGGTTTAACGAAATTGGCGTTCTTTGAAAATAATGACCAGGCGCACTTTTGGCCTGTTTTCGTACCTGGTGAGGCCTAAAACGACCCCACCAGGCGCACTTTACCCGGGCTTTCGTACCTGGTCAACCGAATATTCACCTACCAGGGGTAGTTTCATATGGAAACATCCTTGGTAATAAAATTTTAATTATGAACAAAATGTATCACGTATTTAGTGAAGGAGAAAATGTGCTGTTCAGGGAGAATAGTGACTACATTTTCTTCAACAACAAATTTGCTTCTTCAACTTACACTTATCAGTTGCAAGATCTGGCAGAAACTACAATGTCTTCCCATTTTCATTCTCTGGTAGAAACAGCAGATGAAAAGGCGGTTGATGATGTGATTTTTAAACTGCGAAAAGCTTACGCTCTTTATTATTCGTCAAAATACGGCTATTCCATAGGCGATTCTTTCAGAATATCCAAACTTGAAATATCAGGCAGGGAATCAATTTTGAAGGAATTGATATACATTATGAAAAATCCGGTGCATCATTACGTGACCGTATATCCATTGTCTTATCCCTTTTCAAGTGTCGCGTATATATTTATTGACAGCCTTATGCCCCCGGTTTTCATTGATGCTTTAAATGCCCGGACATCAAAGATCTGCGAATTAAGCTTCCGTCAAAAGAAGCGTTTGATAGGTCTGGATGAAGTTCCTGACAACTGGCTGGTATTGGATAACAACATGATCCTGCCCTCTTCTTACATTAATACCGTTAGGATTCGTGCTTTCTGGAACAACAATGTGAAGTCCTTTATGTACGACATAAATAAGAACCTCACAGATGCCAGAAAGGAAATCATAAGCGCAGATAATCTTGACATCAGGGCCAGTGGATTCAGTGACATTGATGTATGCAGGATCATTGATGACTTCTCGGCGCAGGCAGGCCGCAAGAGCTTCCATTTTCTGAACACCCATGAGCGCAACTCCATAATCAGAATACTGAAACAGAAAGCCGTTATAGAAGAACAAATCCGGAGGTGTTTGTGGCTCTGAGCTACAGATCAGTGATTGGCAAAAAAACCAGCCACGCCGGATAAGTACCGCTCGGGCCGTATAGTATAGCGTTACATCATATACGGATACCGGTAATCATCGGGACTGACAAAGGTTTCCTTTATGGTTCTGGGATTTACCCAGCGTATGAGGTTGTACTCGCCGCCGGCCTTGTCATTGGTTCCGGAACACCGGGATCCGCCAAAAGGCTGGAGCCCTACGATGGCACCGGTAGGTTTGTCGTTGATGTAGAAGTTCCCGGCGGCATACCTGAGTTTTTCGCACATATGTGCAGCAGCTATACGGTCAGTGGAAAAGACAGCTCCTGTCAAACCGTAAGGCGATGTGGTATCACACAGATCCAGGGTTTCTTCCAACTTGGAGTCTTCGTATACATAGACACAAAGAACAGGCCCGAAGATTTCTTCTTCCATCAATTTGAAACGGGGATTGGTCGTTTCAACGATTGTAGGACGAATAAAATACCCGGTCGATTTGTCACATTGACCGCCGGCAATTATTTCTGCTTCATTGGAATTCCGGGCATAATCAATATAGGACTTGATGTTGTCGAACGCTTTTTCGTCTATTACGGCATTCAAGAAATTATGCGCGTCTTTCACATCGCCCATTTGAATATCCTCGGCAAGTTCACACAGGCACTTCTTCATTTCTCCCCACAAAGAGCGAGGCACGTACATGCGGGAAGCGGCACTGCACTTTTGACCCTGGAA
>Ga0209607_1000095_pt1 | contig 72192 bp, 63 predicted proteins | sample AD_UKC117_MetaG_FD_184413 | JGI IMG/M metagenome (GOLD analysis project Ga0209607, IMG submission 184413) | Active sludge microbial communities of municipal wastewater-treating anaerobic digesters from Hong Kong - AD_UKC117_MetaG (SPAdes)... | ecosystem: Engineered > Bioreactor > Anaerobic >... | reverse complement strand
TTACATAACTTTGCATATAACCTGATAGATGTCTACTATTCATAATCTTAATTTACTATGAAGAAAATATTGAATATTCTCATCCTCGGTGCGGTGTCGATGATCATGGCATCCTGCGCAACAACGAGGATCCCGGCCGATTATTCCGGAATTGTTTGCGGGGAACCGGTTTTTGACATTCAGCAAAACGGAACTGTCAAAATCTCTTTTTGTGTAGAAATCCCCGCCAATTATTTCGAAAAAAGGATCACTTTCAGCATTATGCCTTCCATACTTTACGCCAACGGAGATGTTAAGGAATTGCCTTGCTATACCGTACAGGGATACGGTGTGGTAGATACCAATTTTCCGGTAGTAGACTGGTCTGTCCAGCAGGTATTGTGCTATAGCACTACCGTTCGTTACCACGACGGTCTGGCTACGGCCAAACTGCAGACACAAGGATGGACTTACAACTGCCTGAGCAAGGAAGAAATGATTCTTCCCCTTTGCAACTGGGCCGTTGCCGTTCCGCTGACTCCGGTATTGCCCGTTTATATGGCGCACTTTGCTTCAGAATCCGATGCTCGCGCAGCGCTCAAAGGCAAGATATACTTCCCTGTGAACGGATACACCGTGACACGTGCCATTACCGGCCAGCCGGAAATCACACGCGTTCTGAACTCACTCAGGCAACTCACTGCCCGGAATGACTTTGTCATCACCCACATTGACGTAGAAGGAAATGCTTCTCCGGAAGGCACCGCCCGCATAAACGACCCGCTGGCTAAAAGACGTGCAGACAATACCCGCAATTTCTTTGCACAGGCGTTGAAAGACAACGGTTATAACAAAGAAGTTCCCGCAAGCGCATGGACAGTGACCAGCACATCAGGCATGGGATTCTGGAATGAATTTTACACGGCCATGAAAGAATCAAACGTCAGCAACAAGGACCAGCTGGCAGACAAATTCCTCCGCCTGGCATCCAATCCTGCAGAAGCCGAAAGGCAGATCAGGGCCGAGATCGCCTCGAATGCCGAAGTCAAAAACCTGATGCTTCCGCTGCTTCGTTACGGAGCCGTTTCTGTAAACTTTGAACCCATTCAGCTTACTGCAGAAGAGATCCGCATTATTGCCGATAACCAGCCTGAATACCTGACCCCCAATGACATTATCCAGGCAGCCATGGATCTGGAGCCCGATGATGCCATCATGCTCTACAAGAGATCCCTGGAACGTTATCCGGATGCCGTAGAGCTTTATGTGAACCTGGCATACAACCAAATTCTGAACGAAAATCTGGAAGCTGCTCAGACCACATTGACAGAAGCCAAACTGGTAGCAGACGAGCAGGATGAACAAGACATGATCGCTTTGCAGTGCGCCTGCATTGCCATGAGGCAGGGTGAATACAACCAGGCCGCCACTGCGCTGGATGCCATTTCCGATAAAGATATCACTGAATATTATCGCGGAGTTCTGGCCATCTATCAGGACGACAACGACAAGGCCGTACGCCTCTTGTCCGGCAGCAAGGATGTCAACTACGCCATTGCACTACTAAATAAAAATGAGGTGAAAGAAGCCCTGAAAGTATTGCAAGATCTGGATCAAAACGATGCATACGTACTCTACACAACCGGTGTTGCATACGGCCGCATCAACGAAAATGCCAAAGCCCGTGAATTTAAGGCCAAAGCATTCCAGCTTGATCCTTCCCTAAGATATCTGGACAACTAGACCCAATAGCCTGAAATTGATGAAAGCCTCCTCCCGGAAGAGAGGGGGCTTAATCATTTGACGCCGAAGATTTACACATGCCCGACACGCTCAGACAGAAAGGACAAAGAAGGCTTTTGATAAAAGAGCTGGCTGTAAAGTACGATTTTAATCCCGAAGTTTTAAAGGCTATGGAACGCGTTCCGCGTCATCTCTTTGTGGATAAGGGACTGGAACATTTGGCCTACAAAGACAAACCCCTTCCTATCGCAGCCAGGCAGACGATCTCCCAACCTTTTACGGTAGCAATGCAAACCCATCTTCTGGATTGCCGGAAACAGGACAAAGTACTGGAAATTGGAACAGGGTGCGGATACCAGGCGGCCATACTCCTGGCTATGGGATTCCGGGTATACTCTGTTGAACGTATCCGCGAACTATACCTCCAGGCCCAGAAAAACCTTGCCCATACGGGATTTGATCCGAATGTGCTCTTCTACGGCGACGGTTTTGCAGGGCTTCCCCAATTTGCTCCCTTCCGCGGCATACTGGTTGCCTGCGGAGCCCCCGAAGTTCCAAGGGTTTTGATAGAACAATTGGCCCTGAACGGAAAAATGGTTGTCCCGGTGGGAAAACACGAACAACGCATGTTGCGTATCACCCGGACCGGACCGGAAGAATACAAGACCGAAGATTTCGGTTCCTATCAATTCGTCCCCATGCTGGGAGGAACACAAAAATAGCTGAACATGGAATGTAAAACATTTTATTTCAATGCATTGAGAACATGCTGCTACGTAGTTTACGATACTACCGGCAATTGCGTTATTATAGATCCCGGCTGTTTCGGAGAAAACGAAGAACAACGTCTGGCTCATTACCTGCGTGACAACCAACTGACCCCCGAATTTATAGTAAACACCCATGCCCACTTTGACCATTTGATGGGACTTCGTTTTCTAAAAGAACAGTATGACATACCGTTCTACCTGCACCCCCTGGAAGAGGAAAATCTGAAACGAGCCTCAAATATTGCCCGCTTATATGGATTTCACATGATCCAGCCCGGGTGTGACTATACCCCGCTGGAAGACGGGGCAACACTCACAGTCGGCACATCTGCCCTAAAAGTGCTTCATACCCCGGGGCATAGTCCCGGCAGTGTTTGCCTCTATGACGAACAAAGCAACAGCCTTTTTACCGGAGACCTTCTTTTCGCAGGAAGTGTAGGGAGAACAGACCTCCCCGGGGGAGATTACGACTTGCTTGAAAGATCCCTTTCCGAAAAAATCCGTTCCCTGCCCTTACAAACCGTTGTTTTACCGGGACACGGGCCCGCTACCACGCTGGCAGATGAACTGGAACGCAATCCTTACCTGCAACATCTTTCCTGAATATTATGTCCGAGAGTTACATACGCATTGAAGGCGCCCGGGTGAACAACCTGAAGAATATCAGTCTGGATATTCCGCGCCATGCTTTGTGTATCATTACCGGACTAAGCGGAAGCGGAAAATCCTCCCTGGCTTTTAATACGCTCCACGCCGAAGGACAACGCCGCTACCTGGAAACACTCTCGGCTTACGCGCGTCAATACCTGGGAACGCTGGAACGTCCGGACGTGGACCACATCTCCGGCCTGAGCCCCATCATTGCCATAGAACAGAAGACCACCACACGGAATCCCCGCTCGACGGTAGGTACTATAACAGAAATCTATGATTTTCTGCGCTTGCTCTATGCCCGCGCCTCCATTGCCTATTCACCGGTAACGGGAAAACCCATGATCCGTTATACTGCGGAACAAATGGTTTCCCTGATCTCAGAACAGTATGGCGGGAAAAAGTGCATTCTTCTGTCTCCCGTAGTCCGCGGCAGAAAAGGTCATTACCGTGAATTGCTGGACCAGATCCTGAAAAAAGGATTCCTGGAAGTACGCATAGACGGTGAGATAACCCAGATAACACACAACATGATGCTGGACCGTTACAAGGTCCACTTCATTGAAATAGTTGTGGATAAACTCATTCCACCTACAGAAGACCAGGCAGACCAGGCGGCTTTTTCCCGCTTGCGGGACTCTGTAAGTACCGCTTTGTATCACGGGGACGGCTCTTTTGCCGTTCTGGAAAAAGATTCCGGTCAGATCCGGCATTTCAGCAAACACCTTATGTGTCCTGAAAGCGGCTTGTCGTTTCCCGAACCCGCCCCCCATACATTTTCCTTCAACTCCCCACAGGGGGCCTGCCCCAATTGTAAAGGACTGGGGTTCACAACCCGGATCGATCTGAAAAAGATTATGCCGGATATGTCTCTATCCATTTCACAGGGAGGATTGGAACCTTTCGGTAAATACAGGGACAACACGCTTTTCCGCTACCTGGAAGGAATCGCCAAAAAATACGGCTTTTCCATAGACACGCCCCTCTCCGACATCCCCGATGAAGCTCTGGATACATTGCTTTACGGCAGTGAAGACCTTATCTACGTAAACTCTCCCATAGGAGGCACCTATACCATTACATTCCCCGGCCTTATCAACCGGATGGAACAATTGAACGAAGAGTCTGAGAGCAAATTGATGACCCGGGAACGTTACCTGGAAGAAATACCGTGCCCCGTTTGCCACGGAAGTCGCCTGAACGAAACGGCTCTTTGTTTTCGCTTTGCCCATAAAACCATTGCCGAGTTGGCGGCTATGGACGTCCAGGTGCTTGCCGGGTGGCTTGATGGCGTTGAAGAGCGGATCTCGGATCGTCAGCAGGCCATTGCCCGGGACGTTCTGAAAGAGATCCGCGACCGCCTGCAATTCCTCATTGACGTGGGACTTTCTTACCTTTCCCTGAACCGCGGAACACGTTCGCTCAGCGGTGGCGAAAGCCAGCGGATCCGGCTGGCCACCCAGATAGGATCCACCCTTGTCAACGTTTTATATATTCTTGACGAGCCGAGTATAGGGCTGCATCAGCGCGATAACCGCCGCCTGATACAGGCCCTTGGAAAGCTTCGCGACACCGGGAACTCCGTGCTGGTTGTGGAGCACGACGAGGAAACCATTCGCAGCGCTGACTGGCTGGTAGATCTTGGACCCGGAGCCGGACGCAAAGGAGGGCAACTGCTCTATGCCGGACCCATTAAAACTTTTTTGGAACAATCCCATCCCGACAGCCTCACCTGGCAATACCTTACAGGGAAGCGGAGCATTCCCGTTCCTGAAGGCAGACGTTCAGGCAACGGCCACGTATTGCGCCTAAGCGGAGCTTCCGGAAACAACCTGAAAAACATCACGGCAGACTTTCCGCTGGGTTGTTTTATCTGTATCACAGGGGTAAGCGGAAGCGGAAAATCCAGCCTGATCAATGAAACACTGCTGCCCGTACTTACCCGGAAATTTTACCGTTCCAAAAAGCATCCGCTTCCCTATGAATCGGTTTCAGGTATTCAACACATTGATAAAGTGGTGGAAGTGGACCAATCTCCCATTGGCAAAACACCCCGGAGCAATCCGGCTACTTATACGAACGTGTTCGGGGAGATCCGCAAACTGTTCGCATCCTCACCAGATGCCAAGACACGCGGTTTCAAGGCCTCCCGGTTTTCGTTCAACATCAAGGGCGGCCGTTGCGAGGCCTGCAAAGGGGCCGGTATCCAGCAAATTGAAATGAACTTTCTGCCCGATGTTCAGATAACCTGCCCGGTATGCCTTGGCCAGCGTTATAAAAGCGATACCCTGGCCGTGCGTTATAAAAACAAGAACATCTATCAGGTTCTTGACATGTCTGTGAACGAGGCAGTAGACTTTTTCAAACACGTGCCTTCCATAATTCAAAAAATCAAAACGTTGCAAGACGTGGGATTAGGGTACATCAAGCTGGGACAACCCTCCACCACACTGAGTGGCGGAGAATGCCAACGGGTAAAACTGGCTGCAGAATTATCCAGGGTCTCCACGGGAAAGACCTTGTATATACTGGACGAACCTACTACCGGGCTGCATTTTGAAGATGTCAAGGTCCTGTTGAACATCTTGCACCAATTGACGAATAAAGGCAATACGATCCTGATCATAGAACACCATCCGGATATTATCAGATCTGCCGATTATATCATAGACCTGGGCCCTGAAGGGGGAAACCAGGGAGGATATATTGTAGGGAGCGGAACCCCGGAAGAATTGGCAGAAAATTTGCAGTCTTATACCGGTCAACTGCTCAAAGAGTGGTTACAACAATGATATACCTATGAAAACATTACAAGAGATCAACAGGGAATGGAACGGGAAAAAAGCAGATAAATACCTGGCAGCACTGGTGGACAACCGCCTGAAAAGCCTGGATTTTGTACTTTACAACCCTCACAATATTAAATTCATAGATTATTCGCATCCCGACGGGCGCAGGACGTATGTCCGTTCGCTTTCTTTCGTCCTGCAAAAAGCGGTGCGGGATCTGTTTCCCGGGGCCAAACTCAGGATCTCCTACGCGGTAGGGAATTCGCTCTATTGTGATATCGTATTTCCGGACGGCCGGGAAGAAACAGACGAAGATATGGCTTTGATCCATGCGACCATGTCGCAGATCGTAGAAAAAGACATTCCTTTCAGGAAGGAAAAACTATGTACGGGTGATGCACAGAAAATATTCGCCGCCAACGGCACCCCGCAAAAAGCATTGCTGCAGGAAACAAGAGGCCATTTTTATACTTCCGTATTTTACCTGGATGATTACGCAGATACTTTTTACGGCCCTTTGGTACCGTCTACCGGCTATTTAAAGTTGTTTAACCTGAACCGTTTTCATAAAGGATTCCTGCTTCAGTATCCTCAGCCTGATAATCCCCGGCACCTGGACGGTCCCCCAAAATTGCACAAATTGGTTGAAGTGTTTGAAGAATACGTCCATTGGGGCGATATTATGGGAGTCAAGGACATCGGCACGCTCAACCGGAAGATTCAGAATGATCGTGTAAAAGATCTGATACTGACCGGGGAGGCTTTTCACGGAAGGCGTTATGCAGAGATCGCCGACCGGATCTTTGCCCACAAGGACAGGATAAAACTGGTTTTAATTGCCGGACCGTCCAGTAGCGGGAAAACCACCACGTCAAAAAGGATCTCTACCCAATTGAAAGTATTGGGAATGAAGCCCATAGTACTGGAAATGGACAATTATTTTGTAAACAGGGAAGACACCCCGCTTGACGAGAAAGGAGAATACGATTTTGAATCGGTACAAGCCCTGGATACAGCTTTTTTAAACGAACAGTTGTTAGCACTTTTGGAAGGCAAAGAAGTAGAAATTCCCTTTTTTGACTTTATGACAGGACAACGCACGTTCAAAGGCTCAAAAATGAGGCTGGAAGAAAACGAGATCCTGATCATGGAAGGCATACATGCCCTGAATCCTTTTGTCACACGCAACGTTCCTGCTGTCAACAAATTCAAGATCTATGCATCTGCCTTGACTTCACTGTCCATGGATGAAAACAACCGCATATCCACCACTGACACCCGCATGATCCGGCGGATGGTCCGTGATTCCCAATTCCGGGGGATCAACGCGGAAGACACCATTTTGCGCTGGCCCAGCATCAGCCACGGAGAGCGAAAGTACATTTTTCCTTACCAGGAAGAGGCAGATGTGATGTTCAACTCGGCCCTTCCCTACGAACTGGCTGTTTTAAAATCCCATGCCGAGCCGTTGCTGCACCGCATTGCGCCTATGTCCGAAGCGTATCCGGAAGCACTGCGTCTTTTAAATTTCCTGAGTTATTTTACCCCGGTGCATCCCCGGGATGAGCGTTTTATACCGTACGCTTCCGTAATCCGGGAATTTATCGGCACCAATCTGACGGATTGAGCGGGATCCCGTTCCTGAGCAATTGAAAATAACTGTTCCCTTCTCCCTGTGGAGCAAGGGTTCCCAGTTTCTGGCCGGTCACTACAGTATCTCCTTCTTTTACCTCGACGTTCACCATATGACAGTAAATGGTGCTGAAATCCCCGTGGGAAACCAGGATCCTGATCAGGTAGCTGTCCCTGTTGTCCATCCAGATACTGGATACAACGCCGTTGAATATTACGTTTACATCACCCCCTTTTTGTCCGGACAGAGTAACTCCCTTGTTGTCAAAGGTAAAGCCCCATTTGGGATCTGTAATGCGTCCAAACCGTTCTATAACAACGGCCTCTTTCAACGGCCAAGGCAGGATCCCCTTGTTGGCAGCAAAATCGGCAGAAAGAACGCGGGCTGCCTCTACGGCTTCCCGGTCCCGCGTAGCGTCTTTCTTTTCCAGTGCTGCCAGAGCTTTCTGAATCTCATCGTTCAGTTTCTGTTGTTCCCTGATGCGTTTCTGCAACTCGGCCTTCAATTGTTTTTCATTTTGTTGCAGGCGGAAAATATTGCGATTGAGTTTTTGCTGGTCCTCTTTCATGCGGTTAACCTCCGCTGCCAGTTCATCACGGGCTTTTTCCCTTTCCTGTTGCAAAGCCAGGAGTTTTGCCTCTTCTTCCTGCAACCGGGTTTGTGTTTGCCTGATCTTTTGTTCCTGCTCACGCATATAATCACTGTAACTGCGGAAATAACGCCACATGCGATAAGCCTGTGAGGCATTTTCGCTGGAAAGTATATGCATTATCCAAAGTTTTTTATCCCTGTGACGGTAAGCCTGTTGCAGCAGATCTTCGTAAGCGGCGGTAAGGGTTTCCCTTTCCTCTTTCAGGGTTCCGATCTCCCTGTTTTTTTCCAGGATGTTCTGATGGAGCGTTTCCAGTTCTTTCTCTATCCCACGAACCAGTTCCTGCCTGTTGGACAAGATCCTTTGGGCTAAACGGTACTGATTCAGGCGGCCTTTTATATCGTCGGAAGTGGTCTGGACCCTTTCCTGCAGCAAGGCTATTTCTTCCTGCAGTTTGCGGTTCTTTGCCTGCATACCTTGAACGTCCTGTGAACGGAGTGTTCCGGTTACAAGAAACAACAGCGTTATGATGAGCAAAAAACGTTTCATGATCTATTGACCCGTTTTCCGGTTTGTCTCAATTTTTTTCATGGTTTCTTCACGGGGATCTATCTGGTAGGACTGTTGCCAGTACACAATGGCCATAAGCGGTTCGTTCAATGCATTGAGTATGTCCCCGTAATGATCCAGTATTTCTGCACTTTCTTTTCCGCCGTATGCCAAAGCCTGTCTGAAAACATCTTTGGCCTGCGAGGTTTGGCCCAGCAAATGCAAAATCCATCCGTAAGTATCCAGGTAGGTAGAATTATTGGGTTCCCGGTCTATGGTTATTTTGCTCATTTCCAGGGCTCGTTCCAGTTTTTCGTTTCTCAGGCTCAGGTAATATGCATAATTGTTCAGAACCGGCAAATTGAACGGATCCAGTTTCAGGACCTTGTCGTACATGGAAAAAGACTGTTCCCAATTTCCGGCTTCATGGTACAAGTCACCCAGCAGGGCCATGGTCTGGATCCTGTTTGGAGTGTCGTCTTCATTAAGCTTGGCAAGGATCCGCTCAAAGCGGGCTATGGCCCGGTCCAACTGTCCTGTCTGCCACAAAGCCATTCCGTAAAGGCTGCTGAAATCCGTGTTGTCCGGAAATTTTTCCAATGCCAGTGAACCGTACTCGCACAACGTTTCCCAGTCTTTCAAATAATAGATTATTCCCAATGTCTGATACCAGGCCTGGTAATCATCCCGGTAATGATCCAGGTTTTCTTTCATTACCTCCAGACCTTCAGCGGATCTTTCCGTTTGTATCAGGTATCCCGCATATATGTAAGCCAGAGTGCTGTCTTTTGGATGGGCACCGCGTGTACTCAGAAACAACGTGTCTACCTGCGGATGAAACGTGCTAACAAATCCACGTGCGTCCAAAATCTGTTTCAGGTAATCGGTTTTCATTTGCACATCAACATCGGGGTATGCCAGGAAAACGTTTATATTTTCAAAATAGAGGTCAAATTGACGTTTTAAACGGTATGTTTCTGCCAGACCGAAAACGGCCGGCATAAAAGTAGGGTCCGCCTGCAAGGCACTCTGGTAATATTCAGAGGCCTTGTCAATCTCTCCGTCACCCGCCAGAACGTCCCCCATAATGCTCAGTACCCTGGTGGTAGGATTGTTCTGTACGTAATCGCTTAACAATGCCACGGCAGCTTCCTTGTCATTTTCCATTAATATATTGAACCGCAACAACAATCCGGATTCTGTAACACCCTCCCTGTTTTCCAGGGTATCAAGCAATTCCAGTGCTTTTACCGTATTCTTGCTGTCCATGTAAAGCCCTATCCTGTCGTAGAGCAATTCCGTTTTTTGCGGGTAATCCCCGGACAATGCACTGTAATACTTTTCTGCTTCCGGGATATTGCCGCAAGCCACGGCCATTTTTGCCTGTTGCAGGCGGTACCAGTAATTATCAGGCTGCAGATTCAGGGCTTTTTGTAAATTGCTTTGGGCATTTTCCCATTGTCCTGCATACCCGGCAATCTGTGCCAGGTAGTAATAAGCGGCATCGTTGTTTTTATTCCGGGATACAACGTTTTTGAAGCTTTCCCTGGCACCGGCCATGTCTCCCTTGTAAAACAAGTTCAATCCCTGATGAAACTGCCCCTGTGATTCTTCGGCCGTTACCAGAGGACGGTAACCGCAGGAGGCCAGAAAAACCAGAGACAACAATATTACAGGATACTTCCACATGGCTTTGAAATATTGCGGGAATTGCAAAGTTATCATAATTCGTTCAATTCAATTATTTATTTTACTTTTGTTTACGCCTGTACAATTTTCCTATATCCATGCAACATTCCGGCCGTAATTATCATCTTAATAAAGACATTCCGGAAGGGGATTTGATTGCCGCGTGCCTAAAAAAAGATGCTGCGGCACAACGTGTTATATATGAACGTCTCTATTCCAGAATGTTGGCGGTTTGTCAGCGATATACCGGCAACCGTGAAACAGCACGGGATATTGTACAGGACGGATTTGTAGTATTGTTTGACAAGATCGGGACATATGCCGGAACAGGTTCTTTTGAAGGTTGGGCACGCAAAATTTTTGTGAATATTTCGCTTTCCTATTTACGCAAAAATGATGCCTTGCGTTACAGCGAACAAATAGAAGCCACTGCCGGCAGTTCTGTTACCACGGGGCATATCCTGGAAAACATTTCCGCCGGGGACATACACCGCTGTATTGAGCAGATGCCCACGGGATTCCGCACCATTTTTAATATGTACGCCATTGAGGGATATACGCATAATGAAATAGCCGAAATTTTGAACATTAGTGAAAGCACATCACGTTCACAGTATTCCAGGGCAAGAAACTGGCTGCAAAACAAACTCGGTGATTTAAAATGAGACGGTTGTATTTCATAGGAATAGTACTTTTGGCGGGGGTTACGGCTTCGTGCGAAGATTCCATACCTTTCCGTTACGATCCCGAACAACCGGATTCCCTGGCTGCACGCCAGTACCCGCATGCTTTTTTTATAGTTCAGGGAACCGTTACAGACTCCGTGACACTGGAGCCGGTCCCGGAAATTTCGGTAACCCTGCGCACGGAAGATCCCGTATTTACAGAAGAAGACGGGGCTTATTCCGTACAGACAACGGCGTTTCCCATATCGCAGGAATTCCGCTTGATCATAAACGGGTATGGAACGTTTTACAACCCGCTGTATCCTGCAGAAACGTTATACGTACATTTCATGCTGCCCACCTTCCAGCTTACGCAGGAAGATATCCGGGAATACGGTCCCCGGTTTTTTGGCCGCGCATTTTTAAGAATTAACGATACTTTATGCCCTTTGGTAAATGAGTGAACAATCTTTCGATAAACAAATAAAGGAAAAACTCCGTAATTTTTCTTTCCCGGAAGAACACGGTGATTGGGAAGATTTGGCCATGCGGATGTCCCGCAGGACCATTCTCCTTCGTCGCAGAAGGGTTTTTCTCTGGAGTACGGCAGCAGCTGCCTGCCTGTTTTTGCTGATGTTCCTGCTTATGCCTGTGCTTAACCGGGATACATATGCCCCTGAAACCATATGCCGGATTGTTCCCCGGCCGGCTAACATTCATGTTACGGATTTACCGCAACAAATACGCGGACTATATGCCCATGCACAACTGGACAAGCTCCGGGAAGCTTCTGTTGTACCGGCAACCTCGGAAATTTTTGTCACACCTTCAAAAACACCAATACCAGAACAGGAGCAGCAAAGTCCCCGGCCTGCTGCAAAGCAGGAACCTGCCGCGCAAAAAGAACTGGCTGTTGACCAACCGGCTAAAGAAAAACCACAAACACCAACCCCTTTCTTTCCGGTAGATCTTCCTGACCCAAGCCGCATGAACAGGAAATGGATTACAGCCGCTAATTTTTCATACCAGGGAGCCATTAACGGCAACTATATCTTCACACCCTCTACATACACCACCAAATGGGAAACTCCCCTGAGCCTGGCCGGCAGTGATCTTTCCAATCTGGGAATCCCGGACTACATGGCCCCGAATTTTGATGAAGATGATGTAAATCAGATTTCAGCACATTTTTCCACGCCCATCTCCGCCGGTTTTAATGTGCAAAAAGAATTCAACAAATGGCTTTCTGTAGGAGCCTCGCTTACGTACACGTTGCTCAGAGGTGAATACCAGGTACATACGGCAGACAAATCTTACGTTGTAAACCAGAACACCCATTATATCGGCATCCCGGTAAGCGTTTATTTCCGTGCCGTCAACACACCGCATCTGACGGTGTACGCCGTAGGCGGAGGGGCACTGGATAAAGCTGTGGCAGATGAGTATATATGCCAGTTGAACGATGTGGCTACACGGCAGTATGTTCCCGTACAGGGATTTCAATTGTCTGTATACGGGGGTTTGGGCATTGAGTACAAATGGTCAGAATGGATGGGAATATATATAGAACCGACCATTTCTCATTACTTTGAAAACAACCAGCCCAAAAGCATCCGCACCATTCAACCCACCCAGTTTAAAATGGAGTTGGGAATTCGTTTCAGGATTTAGCTTTTTTGACCAACCGGGCCATTTCAGAAGCAAACACAAAGTCATTCAGGGTTTTGTTGTCTGAAAGAAGTATGTTTTCCCGGGTGCCTTCCCATTCTTTTTTCCCTTCGTACAGAAAAACCACTTTTTCCCCTATGGCCATGACCGAATTCATATCGTGGGTATTGATAATGGTGGTCATATTGTACTCGTGGGTAATTTCGCTTATCAACCGGTCTATGACTATGGCCGTCTGCGGATCCAGACCGGAATTGGGCTCATCGCAAAAAAGATAACGGGGATTCATTACTATAGCCCTGGCTATACCTACCCGTTTTTGCATCCCGCCGCTTAGTTCGGAAGGGTATTTATTCCCGATATCTTCCAGGTTCACGCGTTCCAGGCAACAGTCAACCCGTTCATTTTTTTGGGCCATGGACCAGTCCGTGAAAAAATCAAGGGGAAAACGCACATTTTCCCGGGCCGTAGCAAAATCAAAAAGGGCCGATCCCTGGAATAACATCCCCATTTTTTTATGGATTTCTTTGCGTTCTTTTTCTTCCAATTGGTTGAAAACCATTTCGTCATACAGGATCCGGCCGGCATCTATTTTATGAAGCCCCGCGATCGCTTTTAGCAACACGGTTTTCCCGGACCCGCTGGCGCCAATAATCAGATTGGTCTTTCCTTCTTCAAAATTTACGGATATGTCTGAAAGCACCTGCTGCTCTCCAAAACCTTTACTAATATTATGAACGTATATCATTAATTCAGCATCAATTGGGTTAACATAAGATCTGTAATCAGAATCAACAGGCAAATGGCTACTATAGAGCGGGTGCTTGCCCTTCCCACTTCCATGGAATTGGCTTTCGGACTGTACCCGTACAAGGCAGAGACTGTAACTATAATAAAACTGAATACGATCATTTTTGTGACGGCATAAACAATGTAATACCCGTTAAAAGCAAACCGCAAGCCTTCCGTGTATTGGCTTAATGTGATCATTCCGGTAGCCGCTACAATCAGCCATCCTCCCAGGATCCCCACCAAAAAACTGAAAAGCATGAGTATGGGATTGAATACGCAAACTGCAGCTAACTTGGGGAGTATCAAATAATTGGCAGAATTGATACCCATCATTTCCATGGCATCAATCTGTTCGGTCAGACGCATGGTCCCAATATCTGAAGAGATGTTAGATCCTACTTTACCGGCAAGGATCAGCGCAACCATAGTACAAGAAAATTCCAGGATCAGGCTTTCCCGGACCATATAACCCACATACATTTTTGGAATGAATGGATTCTCAATATTGTAGGCGGTCTGAATAACCAGCACGGCACCAATGGCAATGGAAATAATCCCTATCAAAGCCACAGAAGAAAGTCCCAGGCTTTCTGTTTCCACAAAATATTGTTTCCAGAAAATACTCCATTTTTCGGGCTTGGTAAAGACCCGTTTCATCAGGAGTATATACTCTCCTATAAGTTCCAGTGTTTTCTTAATCATTTGTCAAATATACGAAATAACCACCGCTTTCGGGAAGCGGGCATAAGCGGTTTCATGTTTTTATCCATGGTTCTCATTGCAGGATTCAGGTATATATGAGAACTGTCGGGAAGTGCTATTTTTACACGCACGTAGGTGTCCTCCGGCTGTAAACGGTAAGAAGCCTCTTGAAGCCCGTTTACGGAATCTGCCACCTGTTTCAGGATTTTTCCGTCCTGTCCCCTGAAACAGAACTCACGGGCCTTTCCCGTCAATATCACCGTCAGGCTGTCACCCCTGATCCGGCAGGATCGTAACAGGGGCATACTGTCCAGATTCCTGCGTTTGTCAACAACACTTGCCCGGCTCAGTCGCCTGGTGACTTCCACCCCGTAAGCAGCCCCCCGGATCAAAGCCCGGTAAATACCTTCCGGATTCAGGGTGTCGGAAACTGTGTAGATCAGGGTTAAATCACGCGCCAGGTCCGTTTGTTTGAATACGTTGTGGGCATCATCGCCACCCACAATCATGGCGGGTTTGCCGGAAGAAAGTGCCACGTCCCACAGATCCTCGGAATTCCAGAAATCATTCAACACTTCAAAGCAGTCGTATCCCGTAAGAAACCGCATGTCCCGTGCGGAATAACCTCCCATCCAGTCCGGATGGTTCAACACCAGCACCTGTGTCCTTTCCCGCAGTTTGTTCAAAATATGTTGTTTTTGGGAACGGGTTTGCGGTAAAATATAATCCCCGTGATACACCCGGCCGGCGCCAATGGATCCCTGGTGGGTTTTCAGAATGTTGAATCCGTGTTCGTAGACCGGAATGTAAGGCGTTGCAGGCGTTTGTGTTATATGTTGGTAATCGGAAACACCAATGATGTCGTACCCGAGTGAATCGTATTTGGATAAAATGTCATCTACCGTGTTCTTCCTGCCATTTGTAAAAACCCCCCAGGCATTGGAATGGGCATGAAAATTAGCCCTTGCCCATTGTCCCTCCGGGGTTATTTCCTGATAGGGATTGTACCAGTAAGGTCCGGAAAAAGGAGCGGAAGGTGCCGGTTCATACAGGGGCATCATCCTGAAAAGCACTATCACGGCCCAAATAATTGCCGCCGCAATCCACCGTTTTTTCTTCTTATGTCTTCCTGGCATTCTGCAAAGGTAACGCAAAATCCATACCTTTGCATCATGAGCAGGATAGCACATTTCTTATCTGCCAGGAAAGGGCAATGGAAGCATATGCGACACGTTTTTGAAAACCGGGGACCAAAAGACCCGCTCTTATGGATCCATTGCGCTTCACTGGGAGAATTTGAACAGGGCAGGCCCGTTATGGAAGCGTTTCGCAAACAATACCCTGGGATACGGATCCTCCTCACTTTTTTTTCTCCCTCGGGATATGAGATACGTAAAAACACTCCCCTGGCGGACCATGTATTTTACATACCTTTGGATTCACCCCGCAACGCACGCCGTTTCCTGGATCTGGTTAATCCATCCCTGGCTGTTTTCGTGAAATACGAATTCTGGTATTTTTATTTAAAAAACCTGAAAAAAAGAAATATCCCCACGTACCTGATCTCGGCGCGTTTTCGTCCCGACCAGCCTTTCTTCAAAAGATACGGAATCCCTTTCCGTTTTATGCTAACCTGTTTTACGCACCTTTTTGTACAGGACGAACCTTCGCGTGAACTCCTGGAAAAACTCCCCGGACTATCGCTCCCTGTAACAGTGGCCGGAGATACGCGTTTTGACAGGGTAACGGAAATTGCCACCCGTGACAACACCCCTGAACGGTTCAGGCAACTAATACAGGAACCCGTCCTGGTTGCCGGAAGCACCTGGCCACAAGACGAAGAAATACTGGCCCGTTTGCTGGAAGATCACCCCGCCCTGCAACTGGTACTGGCCCCGCACCAGATCCATGCGGAACACCTGGCTTCCATAACGCAAACATTCCGCAAATGGGATCCTGTCTTCTTTTCAAAGACACAAAATGCAAAAGCAATTCCCCGGGTTTTGGTCATAGACAGCATAGGGTTGCTTTCCTCGCTATACCGTTATGCTACCTGTTGCTATATTGGAGGCGGGTTTAACAAATCCGGGATACACAACACCCTGGAAGCCGCCGTTTACGGCAAACCGTTGTTGTTCGGTCCCAATTATCAGAAATTTAAAGAAGCGTGCGACCTTATTGATACCGGTGCGGCTGTGGGTTTTGAAGATTATTCCACCTGTTCGGGGGCTCTAAAGAAATGGATAGATGATCCCGGCCGGTGCCTGGATGCCGGAAATGCCGCCAAAACTTATGTGGCAGCAAATACAGGTGCTACATCATTAATGCTTCAAAAGATGGTTGTCCCGGAGCGGTAATGTTTTCTGGATCGGAAGCCGCATAGACAAAAGGATAACCCCTGCCGAGTGCCTCTTTGCGTGTTCTGAGTGCATCAGCGCCCATTATCATCACAGTGATCCTGTAATTTATATCTTCACGGGCATTTTGCCGGTCACACCATTCCAGCAATTCGTCTGATTGCTGCCGGTTGTAAGTGTAAACGGCAATTTTCAGGTAATCGGCACCCGTGGAAAACGCCTCCCGTACCAATGTGTCCAGGGTGTCTTCTCCGGGAATTTCATGAGCCGGATTCTCCCAAAAATGTACGGATTGAATAATCCCGGCCTGGTAGTCGCGGGCCAGGCGGGACAAGGATTCTTTATAAACGGCAGCTGCTTTTACGGGAATGTCCACCCACCCGGCCCCCCAGGAAATCATTTCCTGCAATGTTTCCGGAATTTCAGTAAAATCTAGCTCAACAGGCAAAGTGAGCAGAATCTTTTTTTCTTTTCCCAAGCATTGCATACGCAAAGCCACCATACCAACGGGCGATATATCCCCCATCAGATCCAGCCTGAACTCCACCCAGGGAGCTTTTTCCATCCACCGGGTCAAGCCTTCTTTCCATTGTGCTCCCAGGCTGATCCCGGGATTGCGCAGGATGTTTTTGCATTTCTGTACCGGCTCGTTCACCAAAACATATTCGCCGATATCGCGCAGCAAGACCAATCCCAGTGTGTTTCCCTGTTTTTTCTTGTCGTGTAACATATAGGATACCAGGTCGCTTTGTGAACAAGGAAGTTCCGGATCCATTCCCGCAGATGTAATTACACGTAACAACCGTTGTTCGTTTTCCCGCGACAACAGTCCTTTTTGTGCCGAGTAGCGGGCCGCGGCGGCCATTCCTTTGGCCACGGCTTCTCCGTGGGACATTTCCGGGTACCGTGCCGCCAGGGCATGGCCGAAAGTGTGTCCGAAATTCAAAGCTTTGCGCACCCCTTTTTCGTACAGGTCCTGGTCCACGATTCTTGTTTTGATTTCCTGCGAACCCGCAATCAGCTTTTGCAACAACCCGGGCGAAGAATCTTTGCATTCCTTCAGCTGAACCACCTCTTCTTCCAGTAAACGGAAATAGGATTCGGAAGCTATGGCTCCGTGTTTGATGCATTCGGCCAATCCACAGCGAAACTCACGCGCGGGAAGCGTACTCAATACGCCCGGATGGCAAAAAACCCAGCGGGGAAGGACCGTACACCCAATCATGTTCTTGTAAGGCCCGGCATGTATCCCGTTTTTTCCGCCCAGCGCCGCGTCCACCTGGGCAAGCAGTGTGGTGGGAACGAATCCGAATTCCATGCCGCGCATATAAACGGACCCTGTAAATCCGGCAAAATCGCATACCGTGCCTCCTCCCATACCTATAAGGAACCAGGACCTGTCCACCTGCAGTTCAATAAAGCGATCTATAACCTGCTGAACAAATTTCCATTGTTTCAGGCCTTCACCTCCATCCAGGGGAATGGTGATCCAGGAAGGATCCACGGCCTGTTCCATCCAAACAGTTACATTCCTGTCGTACAATAGCACCACGCGAGTCCCTGCGGGAACCATTTGGCGCAATTGCCCGAAATCCGTGGATAGAATGATGTTATTCATCCCTGATAATCTTTTCCTGGCGTTTTATAGACTGCTGATGGATAGCACGGTATACTTCGTTAATGAACGTATCGTCCAAACCTTTTTCCGTTGCCTGCTTTTTGGTCCGTGAGGACACGGTATTCCACCGTTCAATCTGGATAATTCCTATTCCGCCGCGTTTTTTTACTTCCCCAATCTGGTCAACCAAAGACATTCGTTGAGCCAGCAGATCCACAAGATCGTCGTCCAATACATCTATCCGTGTTCTGATGGCATCAATCAGGGTCTTTTCTTCTGAAAGCACATCGTCAGAAGGGGTAGACTTTCTCCACATAAGGGAATGCATCAACTCGGCAAATGAAACCGGAGTCAATTGTTGCCCCGCATCGCACAGTGCCTGGGAAGGACTGGGATGCACTTCCAGCATCAGTCCGTCAAAATTCAAATCCAGGGCACGCTGGGCCAACTCGGGAATAAACACAGTGTTGCCGGACAAGTGTGAAGGATCGCACAACAAGGGAATTTCCGGCATTTGCACCTTGAAATCTATTGGCACCCGCCATAAGGGAGCATTGCGCAATTGCCCTATGTGGTAATCACTGAATCCGCGGTGAATGGCATACACGTGCTCCGGACAGTGCCTCAATACCCGCTGAACAGCCCCAATCCACAATCCCAGGTCCGGATTTATGGGATTTTTTACAAAGACATGCAGTTTTGTTCCCTGTAACGCTTTGGCGATATCCTCCACTAAAAACGGATTGGCTGTAGTCCGGGTTCCTATCCAGACGGCTTTCAGCCCGGCTTTCAGAACCAGTTCCACGTGCCTTGCAGAAGCCACTTCTGTACATACGGACAAGCCAAAATCTTCCTGAACACGGCTCAGCCAGGGAAGTCCCGTTTCTCCCACACCCTCAAAGGTCCCTGGTCTTGTACGGGGTTTCCAGATTCCGGAACGGAAAAAAGAAATGCCTCCTCCACCAACCTGGTCCGGGAGCCGGAAATCGTTCAGATCGCGGGCCGCTGATCTTACCTGTTCTTCTGTTTCGGCACTGCAAGGGCCTGCTATAATAATGGGATGTTTCATCATTCGGGGTCCTGGATACGTTGACGTATTTCCTGTTTAACGGACTTCCACCTGGGAATGTCTATTTTGGGGCCTACCACTTCCACCACTTTGGCTGCGATCATGGAGCCGATATCGCCGCATTTCTGAAGCGACAAACCCATGGAATGGGCATACAAAAAACCGGCCGCGTACAAATCTCCCGCCCCGGTAGCGTCTATGGAAGTGCCGGGCCATGCTTGTACCTTAAACACACTATTCCCGCTTTTCACCACAGATCCCTGTTTGCCCAATTTTACCACCGCAATATCACAGATACGCGAGATCTCTTCCAAAGCATCTTCAGGCTCTTTTCCGGTAAAAGAATACGCTTCCGTTTCATTGGCAAATACTATGTTTACATAATTTTCTACAATATCGTGTAAAAAGGAATTATTGCTTTCCACCACATTATAACTGGCCATATCTATGGAAATAATCATTCCCGCTTCCCTTGCCAGCCTTACAGCCTTTCTCACAAGGTGTTGGTTTTGAACCAGGTAGCCCTCAATGTGAAAATAATCGTATCCTTCAAACATTTCCGGCTTCAAATCTTCCGGTACCAGCTCCAAGGCAGCCCCAAGGTAAACTGCAAACGTCCTGTCTGCATCGGGTTCGGTTACAAATACCATTGCCCTTCCGGAAGAATGCACCCCTTTGAGCAAACAAGAACGGATCCCGTTGCGGTGCTGATCGGCATAAAAAAGCGATCCCAATTCATCGTCTCCTACTTTTCCTATAAACCCGGAAGGCATCCCCAGGACCGCCGTTCCGGTTATGGTATTTGCGGCCGATCCGCCTGCCACATACTGAACTCCCAATGGTTTGAGGTTTTGCCAGATTCTTTCAGCCGTCAATGCATCAACATGTTGCATACTGCCCGGAGGAAGGTGAAAACGTTCCAGCAATGAATCATCGGGGAGCAACGCAAGAATGTCCGTCAGGGCATTCCCGATTCCAAGAATGGATTTCATAAAAAGCCTTAATTTACGGCAAATTTAATCTAATTTTCCGAATGTCCTTTTTTTGTAACTTTGCGGGGTTATGAACTGGAAAAAACTCCTGAAGGTGGTACTTTTCGCCACATTGGCCCTGGTGTTGCTGTACTTTTCTTTCAGGGGCATCCACTGGAACGATTTTTTGGATGGACTTCGCTCGGCAGATTATTTCTGGATCCTGATGTCTGTTTTTGTAGGTGCTTTTTCTTTCTATATAAGAGCCGCACGCTGGAGGATCATTTTACTGAGCCAGGGAAAACCCGTAAAACGGATAGATACGTTCAACGGCGTAGGCATGGCCTACCTGACCAACTTTGCCCTGCCCAGGGCCGGGGAAGTGGCCCGCTGCGGCGTAGTGGCCCAACGTTCCGGACTGGGATTTGACCGGGTCCTGGGAACCGTTATCCTGGAACGTACATTCGACATGATATGCCTGCTTATCATAACCATCGCGGTAGCCCTGTTGCGAATGGACGTTTTCGGACATTTTATGATCACCCGCATCTGGGAACCCTTCATAGACCGTTTGGGAGGGTCTACCTTACTGGCCGTTATCCTGGCCGTGGGAATCCCCGCCTTGCTTGTATTGGCCGTTTACCTGTTTCGCAAACCGTTGGGAAAGCTCAGGATCGCACGTAAGATCTTTGATTTTTTTCGCGGGATACGGGACGGGCTGGTGCAAAGTTTCAAAATGCCCCGGAAAGGATATTTTCTCATTTTAACCGTTCTTATGTGGGCTGCATACGTAGGAACCAGCTATTGCACCATTCTGGCTACCCCCCTGCGTGGCCAGCTGAATCTCACAGATGCATTGTTCCTTATGGTCGTGGGCAGTTTTGGCTGGGTGGTTCCGGTCCAGGGAGGTATAGGTGCCTTTCATTTCATAGTCACCCTGGCCCTGGTTTCCGTGTACGGTCTTACACAAACAAGCGGTATGGTATTTGCCACCATAAGTCATGAATCACAGGCTTTTACCATGCTGCTGACGGGATTGTTTGCCGTAATATATATGAGCGTAACCAGCAAAAACAAAAATAAATCCAAACAAATACAAACATGAAACGCCTGTCATTTCTCATTATCCTGTCAGTTGCCGCCTCATTGACTGCGACAGCGCAAACCCGTTCCCAGGCCTATGACCCGTACGACTATATAACCTATACACACCACGAAATTTTTATTCAATACGGAGCCCCCACTTTCATGGAGCTCAGCAACCAGATTCGTAAAGAGGCTTTTGCAGCTAAAGACGGGAACCTGTATGTACCTTCGGGTTTTGTATATACCGGCGTAGCCGCCCTGGGTTACAAGTATTACACTACTCCCTACATGAGCATTGGAGGGTACCTGGGGATCAGTGCCGCCATGATGGAAATGTCCAAACAAAACACAACCAACCCTGTTTTTAAAAGCAGCGTGATGAGTGTTACCGGTTTGGTCACAATCAACTGGCTTTATTACCGGTCAGGTCTGTGGGAGATATCTGCTCATGCCGGGGCAGGCCTTACCCGCTGGGTGGACCAACAGGAAATGATTTCAAAAAATCTTCCCGACATTTCAAAGGATACGGCACGCTGGAAATTTGCTTACCACCTGAGTCCTTTCCACGTAAGGTGGGGAGGCACCCTGGGTGTTTTTGCGGATCTTGGATGGGGCTACAAAGGAATAGCCAACGCCGGTCTGTCTGTCAAGTTTTGAAAATCCGGCGGCTGAGCGTTCCCATTCCGGTCACTTTTTCCACCTCAATGCGTATTCCTTTTGGAATGTGCGCCGGAGCATTGTATCCGGAAATAAAGACCTTCTGGAATCCCAGCCTGTCTGCCTCGGCAATTCTCCGTTCCAGGTGCGGCACGGGACGTATTTCCCCGCTCAACCCCACCTCCGCTGCAAAACACCAGCGTGAAGGAATGACTATGTCAAAAGCCGAGGAGAGGATGGCAGCGGCAATGGCCAGATCCACTGCCGGATCCGAAACCCGCAGTCCCCCGGCCATGTTCAGGAAAACATCCTTTGCCGAGAGGCGGAAACCCGCCCTTTTCTCCAAAACGGCCAGCAGCATGTTCATGCGACGGGTGTCAAACCCGGTGGCCGATCGCTGAGGAGTACCGTAAGCGGCCGTACTTACCAGCGCCTGCGTTTCAATCAGGAACGGCCGGGTGCCGTCCAGCATGGCGGCAACAGCAATTCCGCTCAGGTTTTCATCGTGCATGGGAATAAGCATTTCAGAAGGGTTCTCCACTTCCCGCAACCCTTTCTGCGTCATTTCAAACAATGCCAGTTCGGCCGTAGAACCGTACCTGTTTTTTATGCTCCTGAGAATGCGGTAAGCATGAGTGGTATCGCCTTCAAATTGCAAAACCACATCCACTATATGCTCCAGAACCTTTGGCCCGGCTATGCTTCCTTCTTTGGTTATATGTCCCACCAGGATAACCGGAACATGGTTTTCCTTGGCGTATTTAAGCAACAAGGCGGCACATTCCCGCACCTGTGTCACACTGCCTGGAGAAGGATCCAGATTCTGAGAATATACGGTCTGTATTGAGTCCACAATGATCAGGGACGGCTCGGTTTTCCGGGCTTCTTCCAGGATATTTTCCAGCATGGTTTCGCAAAAGACCAGGCAATTGCCGTGGCTTTCCTCACTGCCGGAAGAAGGTTTCAGCCTTTCGGCACGCATGCGTATCTGGCGCGCAGACTCCTCCCCGGACACGTATAAGGTTTTCAGGTTTGGGGAATGCAACGGGATCTGCAGACTGAGCGTGGATTTCCCAATTCCGGGCTCCCCGCCAAGAAGCACCAGGGACCCGGGCACCAGCCCGCCTCCCAGGATGCGGTCCAGTTCGTTATTATTGAGCTGTATCCGCTCCTGGCTGGCCATGGATATTTCCCCTATGGGGACGGCTCCTGCTACGGACGACAGGCTTCCTGTTTTTGTGGGAGTAGTGGATATGATTTCTTCCACATACGTGTTCCAGGCACCGCAAGAGGGGCACCTGCCAAGCCATTTGGAAGACTCGGCTCCGCAATTCTGGCAAAACCAGGCCTTTTTAACTTTACTCATAATACAAAGTTAAATTTTTCTACCTTTACTTTATGAAAAAACACCTTTTACTTTTTATCCTCCTGTTCCCCCTGTTTGCCGTGGGACAGGATTTTTCTTCTTATGCCCTTAAAGTTGCCAAAGACTGGAACATTACCGGGTCCGCTCTGGCTGTGATCAAAAACGACTCTGTGGTATTTGCCCGGGGTTTTGGGGAACAACGCAATGATAGCGGAATCCCGGTTACTGAAAACACCGTTTTTCAAATAGGATCGGTAAGCAAGTCTTTTACCGCCACCCTTATGGCCATGCTTGCAGATGAGGGCCTGGTGGGCTGGGAGGATCCCGTAAAATGGTACCTTCCGGATTTTGCCCTGTACGATCCCTGGGTAACGGAAAACATGCAGGTACGCGACCTTTTTTTACACCGTTCCGGTCTTCCCGCACAGGCAGCCACTTATATTCCCTGCCTGGGATACGACAGAAACGATGTATACCGCTTGCTGAAATACATACCTCCTGCCAACAGTTTCAGGACCACATACGGATACAACAACGCCATGTTCATAGTGGCCGAAAAGATCATAGAAGCCGTTACCGGAAAAACCTGGGAAGACAATCTGAAAGAACGCATATTCCAACCCCTGGGCATGCATAATACATCTGTCAACGAAACAGGGTTTCTGGCCAACGCGGGGGAAAACACCCCTCACGAAACGGTCCTGAAGGACGGGAAAATACACACAAAACCCATGGCAGGGGAAGAACAGGCTTTGTTCTGGCTTACAGTCATAGGACCTGCCGGAGGCATTAATTCCACCGTTACCGATATGATGCAATGGTGCCGCCTGCATTTATCCGACGGAATGGTAGACGGGGACACGCTGCTTTCCTCCTCTGCCCTGGATTACCTTCACAAAGGACAATTAATCACTTCCCAGACAGGCAATAAAACCAACATTTACGCCCCCTGCTGGTTTGTGGAGCAAAACGACAGCTACCGGGTCTGGTTCCATACCGGAACTACCTGGGGATTCACTGCCATTTGTGCGTTTGTACCGGAACTGGACCTGGGCCTTATGTGGCTGAGCAATTGCGAACCCCCTTCGGCTCCCCGTTATGCCATCATGCGTCACATCATAGATTATTACATGGACCAGCCTTTTACGGATTACAGCGCCGAATACCTGGCAGAATACCTGGCCGATGCCCAGCAAGAACCTGCGCCTCCCCCCGTACAGGAACCCGCTGCCCCGTATGCACAGTATGTGGGAACGTACGTGCATGAATCAATGGGCGAAGCACAAATCACCCTGGAAAACGGAGATCTGTACATTGCCCTGGGCCCGGAAACATTTCCTTACCGCAAACACCTGATGACACATGTGAACGGTCAAACATTCCGTTTCCGTTCCGGAGGGGCTGCTTTCACCATGAAATTCATAATGGAGGATTACCGGCTTACTTTTGATCTGGACCTGAAACAAAACGAAAATATGGGACTTTGGAGGGCCAAACTATGAAAAAAACTCTTTTTATCGGGCTTTTAGCCGTACTTTTTATTCCTTTTACCCTTTATACACAGGAAAAAGCCCCTGTTATAGGACTGTCTGCCACTTACGAGACCGGGCAGAACAACGTTCCCAACACGTACATCATTTCCGTAAGAAAAGCCGGGGGTATTCCCGTAATCCTGCCTGTAACGGACGACCCGGAAATCATAGCCGGGATGGTAGCATCCATTGACGGATTGATTCTTACCGGGGGAGAAGACGTGGACCCTTTGCGCTGGTACGGTGAAGAACCTTTGCCGGCCATGGGAGGCATTGTCCCGGTCCGGGATTTTTTTGACATCCATCTGGCCCGCAAGGCCGTGGAAGCAGGTATCCCTGTTTTGGGGATCTGCCGCGGGGAACAAATTTTAAACGTGGCCTTTGGCGGCACATTGTACCAGGACATCCCGTCTCAGGTTGATAGCAAAACGCCCGTCAAGCACCGCCAGAACGCACCCCGGGAATACGGCACACACACCATAACGGTAAATACAGGAACCACACTTTACGGCATATTGAAGGACATCCTGGAAGAAGGAAACACATACCGGGTGAATTCATACCATCATCAGGCCGTCAAAGATGTAGCTCCCGGTTTTGTTGTTTCAGCCTTTGCCCGGGACGGTGTCGTAGAGGCCATCGAAATGAAAGACAATCCCCATGTACTGGGGGTGCAGTTTCACCCCGAAGGCCCCGTTTCACAAGGGGACGATACCTTGTTGCCCCTTTTCCGTTACCTGGTCAGATCTTGCCGTTAAGAAACGCATCGTAAGCACTCAAATCCAACAGGCCGTGTCCGGAAAGATTGAACAGGATCACTTTCTCGCGGCCTTCTTCTTTGGCCTTGAGCGCCTCCCTGATGGTAGCAGCAATGGCATGCGTTGATTCCGGTGCGGGAATGATGCCTTCTGCCTGGGCAAACAATTTTCCAACTTCAAAACATTCGTGTTGATCTATGGCTACGGCACGTATTATTTTATCTTTCAGCAACTGGCTCATGATAGCCCCGGCTCCGTGGTAACGCAATCCCCCGGCATGTATGGCGGCCGGTTCGTAATCGCAACCCAATGTGTACATGGGGATCAGGGGGGTCAGCCCTGCGGAATCACCATGGTCATAGCGGAATGTCCCTTTGGTCAGCTTGGCACAACCGGAGCTTTCCGCAGCAATCAGGTCAAATTTTGCTTTGCCGGCCAGCTGGTGGCGAACAAACGGCAGGCTTATGCCTCCGAAATTGGACCCGCCGCCAAAGCAACCAATAATGGTGTCCGGGTAATCTCCGGCCATTTCAAACTGACGTTCCGCTTCCAGGCCAATGATCGTCTGGTGAAGCATGACCATGTTCAACACACTTCCCAGGGTGTAACGGGTAACGGGATCTTGCGCGGCCCTTTCACAAGCTTCGGAAATGGCCATTCCCAGGGATCCCGTAGTGTCTGGCTTTTCTGCCAGGAACTTCCGTCCGGCTTCAGTCATGTTGCTGGGAGAAGGATAGACTTTTCCGCCGTAAGTCTGCATTACAATTTTTCGGTAAGGCTTCTGATCATAACTCAGGCGGACCATAAAGACTTCCATATCCAGGCCAAAATGCCGCGCGGCAATACTTATAGCCGAGCCCCACTGCCCCGCCCCGGTTTCTGTGGTTAAGCGGCGAACACCTTCAACTTTGTTGTAATATGCCTGCGCCAATGCCGAGTTGAGCTTGTGAGAACCTACCGGTGAAACGCTTTCGTTCTTAAAATAGATGCGGGCCGGCGTGTCCAGTGCCTTTTCAAGACCGCTGGCACGAACCAGCGGAGTAGGCCGGTATATTTTATACAACGTACGTACTTCTTCCGGAATCTCTATCCATCGCTCTTTGGAAAATTCCTGTTCAATAAGACCTTTGGCAAACAAGGGTTCCAGGTCTGAAGGTTTTACGGGTTGACGCGTTCCGGGATGCAACATAGGTTGCAGTTCAGGCAAATCTGCCTGAATGTTATACCATGCTTTAGGAATTTCCTGATCCGGCAAAAGAAACTTTTTGGTTGTTTTCATTGTAGTGGTTAGGTTAAAAAAATAAATAAAAAAAGCCCCCTTGCGTTGCAAGAGGGCCATAACGGTTAATAAATCGGGTTATTTAAACTAGGCAACAGATGCGACGCGGAAAAGTTTATCTCCGTGCCACCACCATCTGTTAACCATAGCATTTTGTCTCATAGTAGTACAAATATAAATAAAAAAGTTATTCATTGTATCCATTTTGCCTCTACAAACCTGTTTTTTTCAAACAAATCTTTATGGATCCGGATATCCGTATACCCTGCTTCCCGCATCAGTAAAGAAATTTCGTCACCATACAGTTCGTTGATCTCGGCAAGCAATATGCCTCCGTTTTTTAAATAATTTCTGCCCAGGCGAGCCAGGGGTTTATAAAACATCAAGGGATCGTTGTCGGGGACAAATAACGCCGTGTGCGGTTCAAAAGAAAGGACACTGCCGGACATGCATTCTTTTTCTTTATCCGCGACATAAGGGGGATTGGCTGTAATCAGGCCCAGTGAATTCATTCCAAGACCTGCGCGGTTCGCTGCTTTTTCAAGTCCTGCCGGGTCCATCAGATCTGCCTGGAAAAAAATAACATCCGTCCTATTGTCAACTGCATTTTTCCGAGCCAGTTCCAAAGCACCGGCACTCAAGTCAAAAGCAAAAACAGATTTAACGGGATTTGCTTTTTTTAAAGCCACTGCAAGGCATCCGCTCCCGGTACAGGCATCCAGGATGCTACCGTCTGTCTGTTTGGCCCGGGCCCACAACTCCTCCGTTTCCGGCCTTGGTATCAGCACCCTGTTGTCCACAGCTATGCGACATGCCCCGAATTTTACGTATCCCAGGATGTATTGCAGGGGTTCACCGGTTGCGGCCCGGCTGATTGCTTCAAGCAGCAAATGTTCTGCATCTGCCGAAAGTACATGATCCTCTTGTGTATGATACCAGTAATGAGGTATTCCTGCGAATTCCGCCAGCAGGGAGCTGATGATGACACGAATTTCGGGAGCTTCCCGGGTTTTTTCCAACCGGGCTTTTGCATAGGATTTAAACGCTCTTATGTTCATCTATTGCGGCACGTATCAATTCATCCAGAAACTCGGACAATGTATAACCCGCTGCTTCTATTTCCTGGGGCACCAAGCTCCGGGTTGTCATGCCGGGAACAGTGTTGACTTCCAGGAAATACACGTCATCTTGGCGGATGATGTAATCTACCCGGATAATTCCCCTGCAGATTAGGGTGTCGTATATTAAAGAGGTAGTCTGTTGAACCAGTTCTGTCAATTCCGGGGATATGCGCGCCGGAGTGATTTCCGCAGAAGCCCCTTTGTATTTGGCGTTGTAATCGAAAAATTCACATTCCTCGTGAGGTACAATTTCCGTTACCGGCAGCACGTAAGCTTTTTCACGGGTTTTCATAATCCCGTTGGTAACTTCTGTCCCTTCTATATACTCTTCTATCAGCACCTGGGTATCTTCTTTCAGGGCTTCTTCCACGGCAGAAAGCAAATCCTCCTGTTCACGCACTTTGGAAATACCGAAACTGGATCCTCCTGAAACCGGTTTAACAAACCAAGGCGGAGGACCAAGTACCCGGGGAACTTCCCCTTGCCACTCCCGGGTTAATGTTTTTTCCGTTATACGGCAGGCACGCGGCATTTTGATACCGGTCGGGCGCAAGAAGGTTTTGCATGCATATTTATCAAATGCCATCAGGGCCACCCGTGCGGGACATCCTGTATGAGGTATGCCCATCATTTCCAGGTAGGATATGAACAAACCGTCTTCTCCCGGAGTGCCGTGAATCATCAGAAGGGCCACATCAAAGCTGATCTGAGTGTCATCCCATACCACCGTAAACCCGTTTTTGTCCACTTGCACGGGTTGAATTTCCATGCCGTTGACCGCAACCAGTTTCCAGTTGTTGTAATAAACATCTATTTCAAATACATTCCGGCCTTCCCTGCATAAATTGGCGGCAATGTTTTTGCCGCTTAATACGGAAATTTCGCGTTCGGAGGAATTACCCCCGTAAATCAAGGCTATATTCATGATCAATTGAAAAAGCTGTCTGTCCGCCGTTGCTGTCGTTCAATATCCTGATCAGAGCCGTCACAGTTCAACGAGATGTTGAATCCGGGGGGAGCGGCAAACTGATCTTCAACCGTAAAGCCCAATGTGGGATCTTCCATGACCTTTTTCATAAAAATACCCCATATGGGAAGTGCCATATTGGATCCGCCTCCCAGGGCAAGGGATTCAAAGTGAACCTGCCGGTCTTCGGCTCCAACCCAGACGCCGGCCGTTAATTTGGGGGTGACGCCCATAAACCAGCCGTCAGACTGGTCATTGGTTGTTCCGGTTTTCCCGGCCACGGCGCCCTGCGGCAGGTATAGCGCACGTATACGGACTGCCGTACCTTCATTAACAACTCCCTGCAACAAGTTTATCATCAGGTAAGCGGTATGTTCCCCTATGGCTTCACGTTTGCGGGGGCTGAAAGAAGTCAGCAGGTTTCCGGTGTTGTCTTCAATACGCGTTACCAGGAAGGGATCTACGTAAACCCCTTTGTTGGAAAATGTGTTGTAAGCACTTACCATTTCATAAAGGCGCAAATCGGCCGGTCCCAGGCACAGTGAAACCACGGGGTCCAGATGGCTTTTTATTCCCAGTTTATGGCACATGGCCACCATCGCTTCCGGACCGAATTGTTTCATCAGGTAGGCCGAGATGTTATTGCTACTCTTTGTAAGTCCCCATTTCAAGGTCACCTGTCTGCCTATCCATTCCGGTTTGTCTACACTTTCCGGGGTCCAGGTAGTATCTCCCACAATAAAAGTCTGGGGTACATTGACCACCCTGTCGCAAGGTGTATATCCTTCCTGCATGGCCAGTGAATAAAGAAAAGGCTTGATGGTGGATCCGACCTGGCGTCTTCCCTGGCGGGCATTGTCGTATTTAAAATACCGGTAATTGGGGCCTCCTACGTATGCTTTTACGTGGCCCGTCTGGGGTTCCATGGCCATCATGGCTCCCCGCAAAAAGGACTTGTAATGCAAAATGGAATCCCTGGGAGTCAGGAGAGTGTCTACGGCATATGTCCCGTCTTGTGCGGTCCATGCAAAAACACGCATGGATGTTTTTGTCCGGAATGCCTTGTCAATTTCTTCTTCACCGGCCCCGTCTGCTTTCATGTTTCTGTAACGATCGCTCCAGCGGACGGCCTGTTTCATAACCATATCAATCACTTCCGGGGGTACTTCATCTGAAAAAGGCCGGTTCTTTTTGTACCGCATATCCCGGTAAAAAACGGGCTGCAGGGTACTCAGATGTTCTTCAACTGCCTGGTTGGCATACAATTGCATACGGGCGTTGATGGTTGTATAGATCTTCAATCCGTCACGGTCCAGATCATAAGCCGTCCCGTCCGGTTTTGTGTTTTTGTTCAGCCATCCGTATAAGGGATCGTTCTCCCACATATCCAGAGCTTCAGCGTAATGTTCCGGGTAATCAAAATCCTTTTTATGCGGTTCCCCGGCACTCATGACCCTTCTGAGCATATCCCTGAAATACGGAGCCAGTCCTGCATTGTGATCGCGGGTGGAATAATTCAGTTCTATGGGCAGGGACATTATGGAATCTGCCTGGTGATGAGAAATGAATTTGTATTTGCCCATCTGCGAAATGACGCGGTTTCTCCTGCGCAGGGAAGATTCATAATTCAGAACCGGATTGTAACGGGTGGGTTTGTTGACCATCCCCACCAGAGTGGCTGCTTCTTCTATCGTGAGTTGAGAAGGGTGTTTGTCAAAGAAAGTAGAAGCAGCTGCCCTGATCCCGTACGCATTGCTTCCGAAAAAAACGGAATTCAGGTACATGGTAAGCAATTCTTCTTTGGTATAATTGCGTTCCAGCTTCACTGCCGTGATCCATTCCTTCATCTTGATTACTATCATTTTGAAGGCGGCTCCCCCGGGGAAATTGTAAACTGTTGTGTCCCTGGGATACAAAGTCTTGGCCACTTGTTGAGTAAGTGTACTTCCCCCGCCGGAACTGCTTTGTCCCAATAATATGGATTTGACGGCCACCCTTGCCAGGGCATAAAAATCTATCCCGGAGTGACGGTTAAAACGGACATCTTCGGTAGCTATTACGGCATTTATTAAATTTTCGGACAAGTCTTCATAGTTTACATAGGTACGGTTTTCCACATGAAACGTGGCAATGACCACTCCGTCTTCAGAGATCAGTTCTGTTGCCAGATTGTTGGTGGGATTCTCCAATGCCCGGAAAGAGGGAATATTGGTAAAGACTCCCACCAGGAATAACATGAGCATTCCCAGCGCAACAGGAATAAGAACTATGATCCACAGCCATTTACAAATTTTTTTCTTTGTCTTTTCCTTCATAAGATATGCGTGTAGTTCTGCAAAATTACGTATAAATATTTGGAATATACCTTACTTTATGTCTTACTTTGCACCGTCAGACATTGATTGCGTATGGAGAAGAACCTTGTTATTGTAGAGTCACCGGCAAAGGCCAAAACCATTGCCAAAGCGTTGGGAGAAACATTTACGGTCACATCAAGCTTCGGTCATATCAGGGACCTTTCCAAAAAAAAGCTTGGGATTGATCCGGAAAAAGGCTTTTCTCCCGAGTATGTCATTCCCCCCGACAAGAAAGATCTTATCAAAAACCTTACCAAAGCGGCCGGGGAAGCTTCCCTGGTATGGCTAGCCTCGGATGAAGACCGTGAAGGAGAGGCCATTGCCTGGCATTTAAAGGAAACGTTGCAGATCCCGGATGAAAAGACACGCCGGATAGCTTTTCACGAAATCACTAAAGATGCCATTCTGCAGGCCATTGAAAATCCCAGGGATATTGATATGAACCTGGTGATGGCACAGCAGGCACGCCGGGTTTTGGACCGGCTGGTTGGCTATAAAGTATCCCCTATTCTCTGGAAAAAAGTAAAACCGCGTTTGTCTGCCGGCCGGGTACAATCTGTTGCAGTCCGGCTTGTGGTGGAACGCGAAAGGGAGATACTTCAATTCCAATCTGCTTCTTCTTTCCGGGTGGAAGGACTTTTTAGCTGCCCGGTAAAAAACACAGATCTTTTCAAAGCAGAGCTTAACCGTCGTCTTAAAACAGACCGGGAAGCGGAACAATTCCTGAACACATGCACAGGGACAACCTTCCGGGTAACCCGGGTAGAGAAAAAACAGGGCCGCAAAACCCCGGCCGCTCCGTTTACAACATCTACCCTACAACAGGAAGCTTCCCGTAAACTCGGCTTTTCCGTAGGCCAGACCATGAGCGTGGCACAACGTCTCTACGAATCGGGACGCATTACATACATGCGTACAGATTCCACGCAGCTTTCAAAAATTGCATTGGCCTCGGCAAAAAAGATCATTACCGATTCCTACGGCGCGGCATTCAGTAAAACAAGGCAGTACACCGCTCGATCCAAGGGAGCACAAGAGGCACATGAAGCCATTCGTCCCACGTCCATGGAACAGACAAAAATTGAAGGAAACGCCGCTGAAAAGAAATTGTACGATCTCATTTGGAAAAGGACGCTGGCCTCCCAAATGGCAGACGCCCTGGTAGATAAAACACAAATATCTTTGGACAACGGATCTTCTTCCCATGTATTCGTGGCAACGGGAGAAGTTGTCGTTTTTGAGGGATTTCTCAAGGTATACAGGGAATCTTCGGACGATGAACCGGAAAAACAGGGAACCAAACAGGTTGAAACACTGCCTCCCCTGGAAGCCGGGGACATACTTGAAACCGGACAAATAAAAGCCGTGGAGCGGTTTACACAATCGCCTCCCCGGTATACGGAAGCCAGCCTGGTCAAAAAAATGGAAGAATTGGGAATCGGCCGTCCTTCCACGTACGCTCCTACCATTTCTACCATCCTGCAAAGACAATACGTATTAAAAGGAGACCGTCCGGCCAAAACCCGGAAATATATGGAACTCGTTCTTGAAAACGACCGGGTGACCAAACGGGAAAACACGGAAAAATACGGCGAAGAAAGGGGGAAACTTTTCCCGGAAGATATAGGGATCCTGGTAAACGACTACCTGATGGAATATTTCAGTTCCATTGTGGATTATAATTTTACGGCCAAAGTAGAAGAAGACTTTGACCGGATCGCTTCCGGAAAACTGGTATGGAACAAAATGTTGGAAGACTTCTACGGTACATTCAGCAAAACACTTGACCAGGCGTTGGAAACTTCACGTCCGGGGAACGGAGAACGGTTTTTGGGAAATGATCCCGTGAGCGGGAAACCCGTGAGTGTAAGACTGGGACGTTTTGGAGCCATGGCCCAGCTGGGAGACAGCGAAGATCCGGAAAAACGCTATGCCGGGCTGTCTAAGGGCCAGTTGCTGGAATCCATCACCCTGGAAGAAGCCCTGCAATTGTTTAAACTGCCAAGGGAAATGGGTCTTTACAGGGATTTACCGGTACTTGTTTCCAAAGGTCGTTTTGGACCCTATGTTAAATGGCAGGGGAAATATGTATCTTTGGGCAAAAGTGACAACCCGTATTCTGTCACACTGGACAGATGTATAGAGTTGATTGAACAAGCGCAGGAGCAGGAAGCCAAAAAACACATCCTGGAATTCCCTCAAGAGGATATCCGCGTACTGAAAGGCCGCTACGGACCTTATATAAGCCACGCCAAAAAGAATTACAGGATCCCAAAAGGAACGGACCCTGAAACCCTGACCCTGGAAGAGTGCCTGAAGATCATTCAAAAGAAAGACAATGATTGAAAAACATTTTCCCCTGGAACCGCTGCATGCCGACGCTCTTTGCGCAGACATGCCCGGTTGTATGGCCCTGTTGGTTTTTGCCGGAAGGGGCGGAGAAGTTTTGAATCAGTTGAAACGGTTGTATACCCAAAGTCATTCACGTATCTATTATATAGAAGACACCCTTCAGACGCAAATGCCTAAAGTTTTGACGGTTGCGGAAAAATTGCATATACCCTGCATTGTGCTCAACGGGGAGGAACTACCCAATCCGGGGGTTTTCATTCAAACACCCGACCCACGTGTGAGCCTGGTATCGCGCGGCACAGAAGATCCGGACCAGGTCAGGGCATTTTTGGATAAAATGACCCCGGCTTATTTTACCTGGATAGGATTTCAGCGATACCTTACCAATCCGGCCGTTTTGGAATCACTTGCAGACGGTTACATGGAAACACTTCGCCTTGGTGAATTCAGAAACAATCCCGTAACAGCGGAACCGTTGCTCAGGGAAGCTTCCTATCATTTTGCGGACTTACGTTCTATACGTCATTCAGATGCCCCGGACGGAATCAACACCACTCCTAACGGGCTGTATGCAGAAGAAATATGCACCCTGGCCCGGTATGCCGGCATGTCAACAGATTTCCGGCTGGCCGTTCTTTACGGATATCCTGCAAAAACCCGTCCTGAATCACAATCGGCACATTTGACGGCCCAGATTATTTGGCACCTGACAGAAGGGCTGGCGGTAGCCGTAAATGAGCACCCTGAAAAAGAAAGTGATTCTTTCCACAGAAAAGTGGTTCAAATGGGAGAAGACGGGCAGGAACTTGTTTTTTTACTATCAAAAAAAAGCGGAAGATGGTGGTTGGAGGTTCCAAATAGTAAGGAACCCGGCTCGCCTGTCTACATTGCTTGCTCCACAGAAGATTACGTTCTTGCGTGTAAAGGAGAAATCCCTATAAAATGGCTGTTTTACTTCCAGAAGTCTAATAATTTTTCATAACTTTACATCTTTAACGAAAAATTATTATGCCCAAGTATCAGATTGATGCCACAGACCAGAAAATTTTGGCGTTTCTGGTCAAGAATGCGCGTATGCCTTTCCTTGAAATTGCTCGTGAATGCGGGGTTTCTGGAGCGGCTATTCATCAGCGCGTGAAAAAAATGGAGGCCCTGGGAATCATCACCGGTTCCCGGCTGTTAGTAAAACCCCAAACACTTGGCTTGAATGTATGTGCTTTCGTAGGGATCCAACTGGCGCAGGCAAACCAGTATCCCACCGTGATAGAAGCACTGAAAAGCATTTCTGAAGTAGTTGAATGCCATTTTGTTACAGGAAAATATGCCTTGTGGCTGAAATTGTATTGCCGGGATCACGACCACCTGATGGAAGTCCTCATAGATATCATCCGTAACATTCCTTCCGTAATACAAACCGAGACGCTGATCTCCCTTGATCAGGCTATTGAGCGTCAGGTATGGGTGAAACAATGACAAATAATCTGAGAAACATCCCCGTAAAAAGCGCTCTTGTTTCTGTATACCATAAAGAGGGCCTGGAGCCAATTGTGAGAAAGCTGGCTTCTTTAGGTGTACATATCCATTCTACCGGGGGGAGCCTGGAATACATCAAGAGCCTGGGCATACACGCCACAGCAGTAGAAGATTTGACCGGATATCCTTCCATTCTGGGAGGCCGCGTAAAAACACTTCATCCCAAAGTTTTCGGAGGCATTCTGGGCAGAAGGGACATCCCTGAAGACCAATCGGACATGAAACAATGGGAGATAGGAGGCATTGACCTGGTCATTGTGGACCTGTATCCTTTTGAAGACACCGTGGCCTCCGGGGCGGACCACCCTGCAATCATTGAAAAGATAGATATCGGGGGCATTTCCCTGATCAGGGCCGCAGCCAAAAACTACAAAGACGTCCTGGTAATTCCCGATCGCTCGCTTTACCCGCAATTGCTGGATTTGTTAAATGCCCAGAACGGGTACACAACACTCAGTGACCGGATGTACTTTGCGGCTCACGCTTTTAAAGTCAGTTCGCATTACGATACGGCCATTTTCCAATACATGAACCGGGATATCAGTATTCCCGCATTCAGCCACAACATCCTGGAATCACCTGTTTCTTTGCGCTACGGGGAAAACCCGCACCAGGACGCCAAGTACTTCGGAACGGCCGACAGCCTGCCGCGTCAATTGCACGGAAAAGACATTTCCTACAACAACCTGCTGGATATTGAAGCGGCCTTGCGCCTGATAGGTGATTTTTCCGAGCCTGCCCTGGCTATCATGAAGCACAATAACGCATGCGGTTGTGCTACGGGCAAAGACTTGGTACAATTATGGGAACGTGCCTTGCAGGCGGATCCGGTAAGCGCTTTCGGAGGGATTATTGTTGTCAACCGTCCCTTGTCAGCAGATGTAGCCCGGTTGATGAATCCGCTCTTTTTTGAAGTAGTCATTGCTCCTTCATACCATCCGGAAGCCCTTGAAATACTCAAGAGTAAAAAGAACCGGATTGTCCTGTTGACTGACACCGCAAAACCGCTCCCGGAAAAAGAATTCCGCTCATTGTTGAACGGAGTGATAGTCCAGGACCGGGACAATAAAGTGGAAGATGCCGTCTCTTTTACACAAGTTACCCGCAAAGCTCCCGCAAAATTCCAGATTAACGACCTGGTATTTGCCAACAAACTGGTCAAACACACCAAATCAAACGCCATTGTGCTGGCCGGCAACGGGATGCTTATTGCCAGCGGGATGGGACAAACCTCCCGGGTAGACTCCCTGAAACATGCCATCGAAAAAGCGCATGCCAACAATTTATCCCTTAAAGATGCCGTGATGGCTTCAGATGCTTTTTTCCCGTTCCCGGACTGTGTAGAACTGGCCTGCCGGGAGGGCGTCACTGCGGTTATCCAGCCCGGAGGTTCCATCAGGGATCGCGAAAGTATTGATTTTTGTAACGAACACAACATGGCTATGGTCTTCACCGGCATACGCCATTTCAAACACTAGTTTTTATATATGGCTTTTTCATTCTTATCTCAAAAACTGGCCATTGACCTGGGTACTGCCAATACCATCATCATTCACAACGACAAAATTGTTGTGGACGAACCGTCCATCATTGCTATAGATCAAAATACCGGAAAGCCCATGGCCATTGGCCGGACTGCGCGGATGATGCAGGGAAAGACGCACGAGAATATCAAAACAATCCGCCCTTTACGTGACGGCGTGATTGCCGATTTCAACGCGGCCGAGCAAATGGTACGCGGGATGATCAAAATGATCAACCCGCAAAACAAATTTTTTATGCCGAGTTTACGGATGGTCGTGTGTATTCCGTCCGGAAGTACCGAGGTGGAGATCCGTGCGGTGCGCGATTCTTCCGAACATGCCGGCGGCCGGGACGTGTACATGATCTATGAACCCATGGCTGCCGCTTTGGGAATAGGCATTGACGTAACGGCATCTGAAGGAAACATTGTGGTGGACATAGGCGGAGGAACCACGGAAATTGCCGTCATTGCCCTGGGAGGGATTGTCTGCAACCAGAGTATTCGTGTAGCCGGGGATGTGTTCACTACAGAGATCCAGCAATATATGCGTCACCAGCATAATATTAAAATTGGAGAACGCACGGCAGAAGACATTAAGATCTGCGTAGGTTCTGCATTGTCGGACCTGGACAATCCCCCGGAACCCATGCTGGTCCGCGGTCCCAACCTGATGACCGCCCTGCCCGTGGAAGTTTCGGTTACTTCACAGGAAATTGCCCACTGTCTGGACAAATCTCTGGTAAAAATTGAAACGGCCGTACTGTCTGTTTTGGAACAGACCCCTCCGGAACTGTATTCAGATATCGTACAACGGGGTATTTTCCTTACCGGAGGCGGTGCCTTGCTGCGCGGAGTAGATAAACGGCTGGAAGACAAGATCAACATCCCATTCCATATTTCGGAAGGTCCATTGCATTCCGTTGCCAGAGGAACCGGGATTGCATTGAAAAACATAGGGAAATTCCCGTTTTTGTTAAGGTAAAAATAACGATCGTGCATGTTCAATATCTCTCCTTTGCTCAGGAAACTCTTGGTTCTGCTGCTGTTTCTTGTCCTGCAGACAGGGGCTGTTGTCATGCTTGTCAATAACAGTTATTTCCAGCAAAACGCCATCCTCAACTTCATTCGCGCCCGGCAGATCAGCTGGTGGGAAAGGCGGTCTTCCTGGATGGCTTTTACCAACCTCAAAGAGATCAATCAACAGCTGGCCGATGAAAACAACCGGCTTTTAAACGAAATTTCCGGGCTGAAAGACCCTTTTACAGACAGGAACATCCAAGAGGAAAACGTCATTGCCCCAAGAGATTCTTTTTCATACATGCCGGCAGTGGTCATAAAGAATTCAGTTAACAGGCAGCAAAATTTCCTGATTATAGACAAAGGGAAACAAGATGGACTGGAAGAAGATATGGGAGTTATCAGCCTCCGGGGTATTGTAGGCGTGGTATCTCACGTTTCTAACCATTATGCCATGATCATCTCTCTGCTCAATACACAACAGCGTTTCACGGCAGAGCTTAAAAAAAGCGGCACATTCGGCACCCTTCGCTGGGACGGCGTGGACTACCGCCGCGTATATCTTTCCGAAATCCCGCAACATATCGAGATCAGCGTGGGAGATACCGTCGTAAGCAGTGTATTCTCCCTGGTATTCCCCCCGGGTATCCCTATAGGATTTGTAAAATCGGGGAAGCTGAAACAGGGAACGTTCCTGGAACTGGAAGTAGAATTGTTTGAAGATTTCAAAAGCCTTCATTTTGTCAATGTGGTATCTCATGACGGGGCCGTTGAGATCCGGCAATTAATGGAAAATCTGCAGGAGGAGGATCTATGAATGATTTTCTGAAATATTTGCTGCGTTTTATCCTGATCATGGCCGCGCAACTATTGTTGTTTGAAGGCCTGAACCTGGGGACTTATCTCTATCCCATGCCCTATATACTTTTTCTCCTGTTGTTCCCGTCCACGTGTCCGGTCTGGCAGTTGATGCTTTGGGGATTTGCTTTCGGAGCGGGGGTGGATACGCTGAGTGCCGGTGTGATGGGACTGCATACGGCTTCTTTTGTCATGCTGGCAGCCATAAGGAACAGCCTGATAAAAATAATCGCTGTCAAAGGAGATTTTGAGGACCTGTCCGTACCCGGATTCCGGTCGTTCGGGTTTGCCCGTTATACATTATTCGTCCTGATGAGTGTTGCCGTACATCACCTGGTTTACTTCAACCTGGAAAGCTTCAGCTTCTTTCTTTTCTGGCAAACATTAGCCCGTCTTCTGTCCAGCCTGGCCCTCAATGTATTTCTTATCCTGCTATTCAAAAGAACCTTTTTTGAACATAAGAGGTAACCGCTATGGAAAACAGGGCAAGAGAGAAAAATATAATTATTGCATTCTTTGTCATTTGCCTGCTGATCCTGTTGGGACGTCTTGTTTTCCTGCAGTTGGTAAATAAAGAATACAAAGTTACGGCTTCCAACAACGTGCTTCGTTACGAAATCATTTACCCTTCACGCGGTCTGATTTATGACCGTAACGGTGATATCATGGTGGGGAACCAGTCCGCTTACGATATTATGATCACCCCGCGAGAGGTGGAACCATTTGACACTACAGGGTTTTGTTCCATTTTTCATTTATCGCGTGAACAAATGGATGAAATGCTGGCCCAGATAGATTCCCGGCGCAGGGCCATCGGCTACCAGTCTGTCATATTTCTTCGTCAGGTAAGTAAAGAACAATATACCCGTTTCCTGGAAAAGGCTCACCGGTTTCCGGGGTTTTCCGTGCAGACCAGGAGTGTGCGGAATTACCCTACCGCCATTTGCGGGAATATGCTTGGATATATTATTGAAGCCGATGCCTCTTTCCTGGAAAAAAACAAGGAATACCGTCTTGGAGATTATATCGGACGCACCGGCCTGGAAGAGTATTACGAATCCTGGCTAAAAGGAGAAAAGGGGTATTCAATTTATTTGAGAGACGTACATAACCAAATCCGGTCATCTTACGAAGAAGGAGCTTACGACAAACCTGCCGCGCCCGGCAAAAACATGATCACATCAATTGATTTGCCCTTGCAGGTCTTTGGGGAAGAACTTATGAAAAACAAAGTGGGATCGGTCATTGCCCTGGACCCTTCTTCCGGGGAAATTCTCACGCTGATCACTTCTACCGGCCTTTCCTCAGAATACCTTACCAATTTTGGAGCTTATTATTCGCAGGTGATCACGGATCCGCTGAAACCAATGTTCAACCGGGCCATTATGTCTTCCTATCCGCCCGGATCCGTATTTAAACTGGTCAACGGCCTTATAGGACTGCAGGAGGGCGTGGTAACTCCAAATACGCGGTATTCCTGTAATATGGGATACCGGGCCGGTTCGCTGACAGTGGGCTGTCACAGCCATCCCTCCCCGCTGAACCTGATGCAGTCGGTTATGATGTCCTGCAATGCTTATTACTGTAACGTTTTCAGAAACATATTGGACAATCCCGAGTACGAAAACACGGCAATGGCCATGGATTATTGGCAAGAGTATGTAAAAAGCTTTGGTTTTGGACAAAAACTGGGGATTGATCTCCCGGGAGAATTGTCCGGGTCCATTCCGGGTACAGCAACATACAATCGTATCTATGGTAAAAACGGATGGAAATCCCTTACTGTTATTTCCCTGGCTATTGGACAGGGTGAAATTGGAGCCACCCCCCTGCAATTGGCCAACCTGGCTGCCGTTATGGCCAACAGAGGTTATTATTATACCCCGCACCTGGTACGCGAAATTCCGGAAGATCCCGAATTCAGCCCGGCTGTGGAAAGGCATCAGGTTATGGTTGATTCTGCTAATTTTTCAGTTATCGTGGAAGGCATGTACCAGGCAGTGCACGGTCCGGCCGGTTCCGGTGCCACAGCCAGACTGGCAGCCATTCCCGGTGTGGAAATGTGCGGAAAGACCGGAACGGCCCAAAACCCACACGGGGAGGATCACTCTGTCTTTATTTGTTTTGCCCCGCGGGAAAATCCCAAAATTGCGGTTGCCGTTTATATTGAACAAGGCGGATTCGGAGCGTCCCAGGCGGCTCCGGTTGCTTCCTTGCTGGTAGAAAAATACCTTACGGGAGAGATCCATCCTTCCCGGCAATGGCTTTATGAAAGGACTCTGGAACAGGACCTGCTGACACGTCATTTGGAATGAGAAGAAGAGAACATACATTTTTTAGAAAGCTGGACTGGTGGAGTGTAGCCGCATACCTGGTTTTGGTAATGATTGGCTGGATCAGTATTTTTTCCGCCGTTTATGATCCCGAACACGGGCAAATCATTGATACTACCCAGCGATACGGTATGCAAATGATCTGGATATTCGGAGCCTGGTTTCTGGCCGTTGTGGTTCTTCTTATTCCCACCCGCTTTTATGAAATGTTCTCCAACATTCTTTACATCCTGGGAATTTTGCTGCTGCTTGCCGTATTGGTTCTGGGCGTGGAACGCGGAGGGTCAAAATCATGGCTTGTTTTTGGACCTGTTCATTTTCAACCCGCAGAAATGACAAAGCTTTTTGTGGCACTGGGATTGGCGGGTGTAATGAGCAGGCCTCACTTTCATTTGAGAACGCTTCGCGGGATCTTCCATGTAGCCGCCCTGATCCTGATCCCGTTCGCCCTGATACTTCTGGAAGATGAAACCGGCCTGGCCCTTGTCCTTTCGGCTTTTATCATTGTTTTATACCGGGAAGGCCTGCCCGGATGGATTCCCCTGACTGGCATAGCGGCGATTGTTTTGTTTCTCATGTCCATAATCTGGAGCCCGTTGTATGTGCTTTGGCTGACGCTGTTTATCTGCTTTATTGCGGCATTTCTGGCCGCAGGCAGAAAAACACCGGTTTTAATAGCGGTCGCTGCTTTTATGGCCGTTTATTTTTTCATTCCGTTCCTGTTGGATCTGTTTTCCATAGATCTGTTTGCGCACATAGAAAAATATGTGTGGTTCCTTATAGTGACGGTTCCTCTGGTGATAGTATCACTTGTTTTTGCTTTCCGCAAAAGGCTTTCGTTCCTGAAGATACTTGTCTTGAGTTTCGTATGCAGTGTGGTCCTGATTTTTTCTGTCGGCTATTTGTTCAACAATGTACTTAAACCGCACCAGCAGGCACGTATTGAAACGTTGCTGGGCATTGAAAAAGATATTTACGGCAGCGGTTATAATGTGTATCAGTCCAAAGTAGCCATAGGATCGGGAGGTTTCAGCGGAAAAGGCTTTTTGCAGGGAACGCAAACAAAATACAATTTTGTGCCGGAACAAAGTACTGATTTTATTTTCTGTTCCATAGGTGAGGAATGGGGATTCCTGGGTGCGTCCCTGGTAATCTTCCTCTATATGTTTCTGTTGATAAGAATTATTCAAATATCTGAAAGGCAGAGACATCCGTTTGGCCGAATTTACGGGTACGGAGTGGCTGCATGTATATTTTTCCATGTTTTCATCAATATCGGCATGACCATAGGGATCACTCCGGTTATTGGCATTCCTTTGCCTTTTATCAGCTACGGGGGTTCTTCTTTATGGACTTTTACATTACTTTTGTTTATCCTCTTGAAGATGGATGCTACCAACGACTAACCCAATTATTTGTCACACAATATGGCACAAACATTTACAGAAAGACACAACGGTCCCCGGCCGGAACAGATCCGGGAAATGCTGGATGTTATAGGGGTTGATTCCCTGGATACGCTCATAGATAAAACCGTGCCCCCGGGCATCAGGATGAAGGAGCCGCTGGCCCTGGAAAAAGGTATGAGTGAATACGAGTTTACCGTGCATTTGAAAAACCTGGCTTCCAAAAACCTGCCATTCCGCTCCCTGATAGGTACGGGTTATTACGGAACAGCCTCGTTGCCGGTGATTATGCGTAACATTTTTGAAAATCCGGGATGGTATACGTCCTATACACCCTACCAGTCAGAAATTTCCCAGGGACGTCTGGAAGCGTTGTTCAATTTCCAGACCATGGTCTGCAGTCTTACGGGATATAACCTGGCAAACAGTTCCCTGCTGGACGAGTCTACGGCAGCTGCCGAGGCCATGCGCATGATGCTGGAACTTCGCTCAAGGCCGCAAGTTAAAGAAGGCCGGAATGTCCTGTTGACAGATAAGAACCTGTTTCCCCAAACGCTTGCTGTCATGGAAACCAGGGCCGAAGGCCTGGGCATCCGGATAGTTACTGAAGATCTGAGTGGCAATCCCCTCCCGGTTATAGAAAAATATGCCTCCCGCCTGTTCGGAATTATGGTCCAGTATCCCGGAGCCGACGGGTTGTTATGTGATTATACCGGGCTTTGTAAAGAAGCCCATGAAAGGGAATTGCTGGTAACGGCTGTTTGCGACTTGTTGGCACTGGCCGTTTTAAGAGAACCTGCCGCCTGGGGTGCCGATATTGCCGTCGGCAGTGCCCAGCGTTTTGGACTTCCTCCGGGATTCGGAGGCCCCATATCCGGTTATATTGCCTGTTCAGACAAATACCGGCGCAATCTTCCCGGGCGTATTGTAGGCCTTTCCGTGGACAGACTGGGCAAACCGGCTTACCGTCTTGCACTGCAGACGCGTGAACAACACATCAAACGTGAAAGAGCCACCTCTAATATATGCACTGCAACGGCGCTGATGGCCACCATGGCCGGTATGTTTGCCGTTTATCACGGCAGTAAGGGAATTCGTGAAATTGCTCAAAACGGGAGGTATTATGCGCATGTGGCTGCCGGCATTTTAGCAGCCAACGGGTTTACATTGAAACACGAAAATTTCTTTGACACCATAGAACTGACAGGCGTAGATGTTGCCCGTATCAAAGCCAATTCGCAAACCCTGAAGATTAACTTTTTCTATCCGGATTCCCAAAGTGTCCGGATGTCTTTTGACGAATTGTCCAACGACAACGAACTGGAAACAATCCTGGAAATCTTTACCATCTCCCGCGGCACAACACGCTACGAACCGCAAATCCCCGCATTCATGGAACGTTCCACCCCTGTTTTGGAAGAACCGGTATTCAACACATACCACTCAGAAACTGAGATGATGCGTTACATTAAAACTCTGGAGACACGGGACATCTCCCTGGCGCATTCCATGATCCCCCTGGGATCCTGTACCATGAAGCTCAATGCCGCCGTGGAAATTATGCCTTTAAGCTGGAGTGAATGGAATTCCGTTCATCCTTTTGCCCCTTCTTACCAAGCAGAGGGTTACATGCAGCTTATCCGGGAACTGGAACACGATCTGTCCGTTATCACCGGACTGGATGCCTGCTCACTTCAACCCAACTCGGGAGCAGCCGGGGAATATGCCGGTCTGACGGTCATTCGTTCCCGGCAGAAAGAAACCGGGCAGGGACACCGCAACATTGCCCTGATCCCGTCATCTGCGCATGGAACCAACCCGGCCAGCGCTGCGATGGCCGGCCTTGACATTGTGATAGTGGGCTGTGATGAAAAAGGGAACATAGATGTAGAAGAATTACGGGAAAAAGCCGGACAACATAAAGAAAATCTGTCCTGTATGATGATCACTTACCCCTCAACACACGGTGTTTTTGAACCGGCTATCCGTGAAATTTGTGACATTGTGCATCAAAACGGTGGTCTTGTATATATAGACGGAGCCAACATGAACGCCCAGGTGGGCATTACAAATCCGGGGATTCTGGGAGCCGATGTTTGCCACCTGAACCTGCACAAAACCTTTTCCATGCCTCACGGCGGTGGCGGGCCCGGCGTAGGGCCCATTTGCTGCACCAAAGAACTGGCTCCTTACCTGCCCGGTCATCCCCTGTCCGATTGCGGCAGCGGAAAAACAGTTGCGGCCACTCCGTACGGATTCCCGTTGTTGCTGCCGATTACTTACGGTTATATAAAATTGCTGGGCCGCGACGGCCTGCGCAGGGTATCTGAATATGCCATCCTGAATGCCAATTATTTATCAAAAAAACTAGCCCCGGCATATGCAACTTTGTATTGTGGGGAAAACGGATTCGTTGCTCACGAATGCATTCTGGATCTGCGTCATTTTAGCAAGACCTACGGAGCCGATGCCACGGATGTGGCCAAGCGACTTATGGATTACGGTTTTCATGCCCCTACTCTTTCATTCCCGGTACACGACACACTAATGGTTGAACCCACAGAAAGCGAACCAAAAGAAGAACTGGACCGTTTTGCCCAGGCCATGCTCAGCATCCTGGAAGAATGCAAAGCGTTGGCTGCAAACGATGGTTCATCCGGCACCGCAGACGACAATTTGTTAAAAAATGCGCCCCATACGGCCGTAGAAGTCTGTTCAGATAACTGGACACATCCTTATTCCCGCGAAAAAGCGGCCTACCCGTTGCCATGGATCATACCTCATAAATTCTGGCCGCCGGTAACACGTGTAGACAACGGGTACGGTGACAGAAATCTTGTATGTTGCAGCATTAATCGCTAAAATTGTATCTATAATAAAACTGGAAAACTATGATTACTCCTTTATCAACACCCGGACAATGGTATCTTGATTACCTTGAAAACGGTTTGTGGTCTGCGCTGGAAAACATGGGCATATTGTGGCCTTTGATCATTTCCGGCGTAATATTGCTGCTTGTTCTTGGCATAGCCTTCTTTGTCCCTTATCCGGGAGGAAGTACCGACTAGAACAGGGAAAAGATCACAACCGGGCCATCCGTTCCGATTCCCTTTTCATGTCTTTTTCCTTGATGGTTTCACGCTTGTCGTACTCCCGCTTCCCGCGGGCAAGTGCGATGACTAGTTTGGCATAGCCGTTTTCGGCAATGAAAAGCTTGGTTACCACTATGGTCAATCCCTTTTCACGGGTGGCCCGGTACAGCTTGTTCAATTCCCGCCTGTTCAACAACAATTTACGATCCCGCCTGGGATCGTGTTTGTTGAATGACCCCCACCAGTAATCGGCAATGTTCATGTTTTTGACATACAATTCGTTGCCCACAAAATAACAATAGGAATCCACCAGGGAGGCTTTGCCTGCCCGGATGGATTTAATTTCCGTTCCGGTCAGTACAATCCCGGCGGTATAGGTGTCTATGAACTGGTATTCAAAAGACGCGCGTTTGTTTTTGATTACAACTTGTGATTTTGTTTTTGGCATATTGCAGTCAATGGTGTCAATAGGTCCCGCGGGTACTGCTCAGCGGCGGTTCTTTTTCCGGTTTCTTGTCCTTCGGAACCGCCCTTAATGCCGGCTTGCCCCTCATAATGCTGTACAGCAATAATACAGCGCCTGCAAAGATAAAAGGAATACTCAGTATCTGCCCCATGTTCAATGCCATGGTTTCTTCAAACGGGACTTGCGGTTCTTTTATGTATTCAATAAAGAAACGGGCCGCGAACAAAACCAGCAAAAAAATCCCGAAAAGAGTGCCTTCTTTCAAACGGGGCAATCGTTTCCTGTACAGGAACAACAACAGTATGAACAGACCCAGGTAAGAAAGAGCTTCGTATAATTGAGTGGGATGTTTGGGAACCAACTCCCCATTGCGCAGGAATACAAAACCCCAGGGCATGGTGGTTTCATTCCCGTAAATTTCCGAATTCATGAGGTTGCCCATACGAATAAAAAAACCCGCCAGAGCCACTGCAATACCCAGCCGGTCCATGATCCACAGGAAGCTGAAATGATGTTTTTTTCCGTAATGATGTGCAAACCACCACATGGCAAGCAACAGTGCAACAGCCCCTCCGTGTGATGCCAGTCCGCCTTCCCATACATACAGGATCTCTATGGGATTGGCCAGGTAATAATCCGGTTGGTAAAACAGGCAATGACCCAGGCGCGCCCCCACCAAGGTTCCTATGATCAGCGTATAAAGCAACGGATCCAGGATTTTCAGGGGAACCTGTTCTCTTTTGAAGAAATACTTAAAAATGTAATACCCAATGGTAAATGCAATAATAAAAAACAAACTGTAATAACGGATGTCAATCCTTCCCAGCGAAAAAATCACGGGATCCACATCCCAGTAAACGGTCAACAGATTCATGTCTTTCTATTTTATTAACTCATTTCAATTCCAATCTGGAAAAGACACTCAGGGGCAGTCTTTTCCCGTACTGATCTTTCAGATACAACTCTCCAAAAGCATAATCCCCGTTTTTAGGAAAACATTCCCTGGCCAGGGAGTCTGCCAAAAGAGCGGAATATCCGTTGGAGTACAAATTCAGCACCATAAATGCATCTTTCGGGGCCAAAATCTGCGAACATTCCAGCAAAAGAGAAAACAGGCAGTCGTCCAATTTCCATTTTTCCCCTTCCGGGCCGTGTCCGTATGCAGGCGGATCCAGTATAATCCCCTGGTATGTATTGCCACGACGCACTTCCCTTTTTACAAACTTGAAAGCATCTTCCAGGATCCAGCGGATCCCGTTCAGACCGCTCAATTCCATGTTTTCCCGGCTCCAGGTGATTACCTGGCGAACGGCATCCAAATGAACAACCTCAGCCCCGGCCGCGCGGGCAGCCAATGATGCCGCTCCCGTATAGGCAAACAGGTTTAACACTTTAGGCGTACTCCCGGGATTCTGTTCCCTGAGCTCCCGGACCTTCCGATAAATGTAGTCCCAGTTGGGGGCCTGTTCCGGGAATACCCCCACATGCTTGAAAGCTGTAAGGCCCAGGCGCAATTTAAAGGCTTTTTTATATTGAATGTTCCACCGGTCAGGTACTTTTTTCAATTTTTCCCACGTACCGCTATCTTCTTTCCCGGCTTTGCCGAATCCGGCTCCCTGGATAAAACGTATGTGGGCCTGCCGCAGCCATTGCTCATCGGTCTGTGTCTTTGCCCACAATGCTTTTGGTTCGGGACGTATAAGTATATACGGTCCGAACTTTTCCAGTTTCTCTCCGTTTCCACAATCCAACAACTGGTAATCCGGCCAGGACAAAGGACACAATAGTTGCATAGGGTAAAGATATATAAAAAATGTATCTTTGCACTACTCAAATAATGGAAGAAATGCAAAACATCAGTACCTACAACTTTACAGGAAAACGCGCAATTGTGCGTGTAGATTTCAACGTACCCCTGAACGCGGAATTTCAGGTAACGGATAACACCCGTATACGGGCAGCCATCCCCACCCTTAAAAAAGTGCTGGAAAGCGGCGGATCGCTCATCATCATGTCTCACCTGGGACGGCCTAAAAAAGCCGAGGACAAATTCTCCCTCAGGCATATCATTCCCCAGGTGGAAGAACAACTGGGCACATCCATACTCTTTGCCCCCGACTGCATGGGGAAAGAAGCCGCAACCATGGCCGCCGCCCTTAAACCGGGAGAAGTCCTTTTGCTGGAAAACCTTCGATTTTATGCCGAGGAGGAAGGCAAACCGCGCGGATTAGCCCCCGAGGCATCAGAAGATGAAAAGAAAGCGGCCAAGGCCGCCGTCAAGGAAAGCCAGAAAGAATTCACCGCAACCCTGGCCTCCTATGCCGATTGCTACATCAATGACGCTTTTGGAACAGCACACAGGGCTCATGCTTCCACAACCCTGATCGCTTCTCATTTTCCGAACGACAAAATGTTCGGCTTCCTTATAGAGGGTGAGATCAAGGCCATAGACAAAGTGCTTAAATCCCCTGAACATCCCATGACCGCCATCCTGGGCGGAGCCAAAGTATCCAGCAAGATCACTATTATTGAGAACCTGCTGGACAAAGTGGACAACATGATCATTGGCGGAGGAATGAGTTTCACTTTTATTAAAGCCCGTGGAGGAAAGGTGGGAGATTCCCTGTGTGAAGACGACCAGATGCCGCTGGCATTGGATATCCTTAAAAAAGCCGATGAAAAAGGCGTGAAGATTTATATATCTGAAGATGTCATCGCGGCAGATGCCTTTGACAACAACGCCAAAACCACGGTGTGCCCGGTTGACCAAATCCCCGATGGGTGGAAAGGTATGGATGCAGGTCCCGAGGCCCTGGAAACATGGAAAAAAGTCATTATGGACTCCAAAACCATCTTGTGGAACGGACCGGCCGGCGTATTTGAAATGCCCAATTTTGCCAACGGGACATTGAAGCTGGTGGAGTTTGTGGCCGGGGCCACCCGCAACGGGTCCTTCTCTCTGGTAGGAGGCGGTGATTCAGTAGCTGCCGTTACGCAAATGGGCTATGCCAAAAAGGTCAGTTACGTTTCCACCGGCGGCGGGGCTATGCTGGAATACCTGGAAGGCAAGGAATTGCCCGGCATCCAGGCCATTCGCCAATAAAAAAAGCTCCCCGCGGGGAGCTAAAGGAGGTGGAACCTCCTGCGCCAACCTCCCGCGTGGCGCAGGAGGTTCCACCTCCCGGTCTTTCAGACCGTCATGATTTCGGTTTCCTTTTCTGCGAGTATTTCCTCTACCTTTTTGGAAAATGTTTCCACCTCTTTCTGAATGAGGCCTTCGGTATCTTTTACCACATCCTCGGACAACCCGTCTTTCTGGTATTTTTTGAGCACATCCACCCCGTCGCGACGGGCGTTACGGATGCTTATTCGGGCGTTCTCCCCCTCGGCTTTGGCTTTTTTCACCAAATCGCGCCTGCGTTCCTCGGTTAGCGGGGGAACTTGTATGCGAATGATTTCCCCGTTGTTTTGCGGTGTAAATCCCAGGTTGGCTGCCATAATGGCTTTTTCAATCAAAGGAATCAGGTTCTTTTCCCATGGTTGGATAATCATGGTCCGGGCATCCGGCGCAGAAATACTGGCCACCTGTGACAAAGGTGTGGGTGTGCCGTAATATTCCACGGTCACCCCGGAAAAAACGGCCGGATTGGCCTTTCCCACCCGGTACGTGCCCAGCTCATTTTCCAGGTATTCAACAGCTTTGTGCATCTTGCCTTTGGCCTGCTCCAATACTTGTTTAGCATCACTTATTTCCATAACGTATCTTTATTTTATTATTGTTCCTATGGCTTCTCCGTTGACAAGCCTGTGAAGATTCCCTTTTACGTTCATGTTGAATACGATTACGGGCATCTTGTTTTCCCGGCACAAGGTAAAAGCCGTCATATCCATGATTTTCAGGTTTTTCTCCAACACCCGGTCAAAAGTCAGCGTTTCAAATTTTTGCGCACCGGGATCTTTTTCCGGATCGGCACTGTAAACGCCGTCCACACGTGTTCCTTTCAACAACACATCCACGCCCAGTTCAACCGCCCGCAACGCTGCTGCGGAATCGGTCGTGAAAAAAGGATTCCCGGTTCCCCCGGAAAGCAATACCACTGTGCCTTTTTCCATTTCTTCCAGGGCATGATCCCTGTTGTAATACCGGGCAACCGCTTCCATGGGAGTAGCCGTGTAAACCAGTGCTTTCATTCCTTCATCCGCCAGGGCATCTGCCAGGGCTATGCTGTTTATGGTAGTGGCCAGCATTCCCATCCGGTCTCCGTGTACCCGGTCAACGCCTTTCCCCGTTCCGGGAAGCCCCCGGAATATGTTTCCCCCTCCCACAACAATGGCAATTCGTACACCGGCTTCTGCCAAAGGCTTGATTTCCCGGGCATATTGTTGCAGCATGGAAGGATCCAGACCTTGTCCGTTGACACCGCCCAGACTCTCGCCGCTTAATTTGAGCAATAGTGAAGAATACTTCATGATTTTATCCTTGATATCATACAAAGATATATAAAAATCCGTGTATCTTTGCGATAAACACGTATATCCGTCATGTTGCCTTCTATTGCCAAAAAAGTGATCATGAGCGTTACAGGACTCTTTCTGATCCTGTTCCTGACACTCCATGTGGCGGCAAACCTGACTATTTTGTGGGGACCGGAGGTGTACCAAAAAGTTACGGACTTCATGGGGACCAATCCCCTGATCCAGATCATGGTTCCGGTATTGGCCGGTGGTTTTATTATACATATAGGCTATTCCTTCATCCTGACCCTGCGCAATCTGAAGGCACGCGGGCCGGTATCCTATGCGTCGGGCAGCAAATCCCCGGGAATGGGCTTTGACAACTGGGCCGCCCGTAATATGATCATTCTGGGATGTATTGTACTGGGATTCCTGGTCCTGCACTTATCCCATTTCTGGACCAAAATGCAGTGGCAGCAGTTTACCGGCGGAGAACCTGAAGACGGGTACCTGCTGGTAACCGGCTATTTGGGAACCCCCTGGATAGCTGTTTGTTATATCATCTGGTTTGCCGCCCTGTGGCTTCACATCAACCACGGTTTCTGGTCTGCTTTTCACACCCTGGGACTGAATAACCAGCGGATAATTCCCGTCCTGCGGAGGATTTCCTACGTCTATTCCACCCTGCTTTTTGCCGGGTTTTCAATTATTGTTATCTGGTGTATGTTTTTCTGACCGGAAATAATGCTCCAGGTGACGCGCAATGCGTTGCACATCGCGCCGCATCCCTTCCATAACCAGAGGATTGTCCGTATAATCCAGGGTTATCTTGTCTTCAAAAACACGGAAAATACGCATGCTCATACGTTTTGCCTTGAAAACAAGTTTTCCGTCATCATCCGATGCCGGCAGAAAGCCAGATTCCGTAAAGATCCGGATAACAGCGTCTTTGTCCTGATCAAGAGGCCGGTTGGTATATATCTTCTGTTTTGTAAAACCAATAAACGGGTAAACAACAGAAAATGCAACTATCAGTATGATCAGATTGGTTTGCTGACCGGGACGGATCAGCTCCCAAAAGGTAATATCCCGGGTACTGCTGGTAAAATAGACAACAACCAGCATCAAAAAGATGATTACGGCATAAAAAATGATGTATTTTACTACACGTAGCAGGTACCTTCCTATGTTAAATCCTTGCATGATCAGATTGATTTATTGACAATAAGCAAATGTAGGTCTTTTTTATTATTTTTGTAATATAAAAAAACAGCAATCATGGAAAAGAATCTGAAAATCATTATCATTGTTTTAGCCGCCGTGGCAGTGCTTCTCATTGGAGCCCTTGCCTGGGTCTGGTTTGACCGTGGCGGAATGATCAAGGAATTGAACCTTGAAAAAGAACAATTGACCCAGCAAATGATCCAATTGCGTTCCGAATACGACTCCCTGAGTACTACCAACGATACTTTAAATTTACGGCTGACTGAAGAACGGGAAAAAATTGACCTGTTGATAGAACGCATCAACAAAACCGAAGCCACCAACAGGACCCGTATCCGGGAATACGAAAGGGAACTGGGAACATTGCGCAGCATAATGCGCAGTTACATTCACCAGATAGATTCGCTCAATACATTGAACCTTGCCTTGCGTGAAGACGCATCCCAGGCGCGAGAAGAAGCCAGTCAGGCCACCCGCCAGTACGAAGAACTGCGAACCACTACAGAAGAGTACGCCCGCCAGGTGGAAATAGGGGCGCAGTTAAAAGGCCGGGATTTTGTATTAACGGGCATTACTGAAAGCGGAAGGGATTCGGAACGTTCCAGCCGCATAGGCAAGCTGAAATTATGTGGCAGTTTAATTGAAAACTCCATTGCCCCCAAAGGACCTGTTAACATATACCTGCGTCTAAAAGGCCCGGACGGCATTCTGCTTACCAACCCGGAACAGGGCGTATTCAATGCTGCCGGTGAGCAGTTGGTGTATTCGGCTGTCCGCGAAATTGATTACCAGGGCGCCGAGGTTGAATTCTGCATTTTCTTTGGCGGGATTTCCTTCAGCCGCGGCGTATACACGGCAGAAGTGTATACCAACGACGGACGCATTGGCGTAGCCGATATTCTCTTGCGTTGATCTACGTTCACATTCCTTTTTGCAGGAGTTTTTGCTCCTATTGCAGTTTTTATTCCAGTACAAAAACCCGGGAAATCCCCGGGGTACTGGATTGTATTGCTCTGGAATGGAAAAGGGACCGTGTTCTCTGGCTGGACATTTTTCGCTCCGCAGAACCCGCTGCGGGCCATACCCTCTATTTTGGCGGAGGCACGCCCACCGTTTGTGCTGCCGGTGAACTTTGCGCACTAATCACTTTTTTGAGGGAAGATATGGAGCAGGCCGGGCTGACACTTGCCGAGTTGACGGTGGAGGCCAATCCGGGGGACCTTACCCCCGAATACTGCCATTCCCTGCTGGACGCCGGTGCAAACCGGCTGAGCATTGGAGTCCAGTCCTTTCACGATCCGTACCTGGAAGCCATGCGGCGACGGCACAACGGCCGTCAGGCCGCAAACTCGGCAATCCTGGCCCGCAAGGCCGGCTTTGCGAACATCAGCCTGGATCTGATATTCGGGTTTCCCGGATTAACTACGGAAAAATGGAAAGACACCCTGGCACAGGCGGTTGCCATGGGGCCGGAACACATATCGGCTTATCAGCTGAGCCTGGAACCGTCTTCGCCCTGGGGGAAAACGGGCGTTCTGCCGGCACAAGAGGAGTGCGCGTTGCAATATGCCCAGTTGCAGGAGACTTTGCAAGCTGCAGGATACATACAATACGAAGTGTCCAGCTTCTGCCTTAGGGGGAAGGAATCCCTGCACAATAGCCGGTACTGGACCCGCATTCCTTATGCCGGACTGGGTCCCTCTGCCCATTCGTTCAACGGAAAAGACCGTTACGCCAACGTAGCTCATTTAATAAAATATTCAGAAGGAATCCGTCAAAATGCTCCGGTTCGTAAATACGACCGGTTGACAGCCCGGGATGTTCACAACGAACGGGTCATGTTGTCTTTGCGAACCTGCAGGGGGCTTTCCCTTACGGATATGGAACGGGTTGAAGGAAGGTCTGTTGCAGATGACTTTCTAAAACAAATAACCCCGCTGCTGGAGCGGGGTTTGCTTATCAGGACCGGTAACAAAGTTCGTATTCCTGCAGACCGTCTGTTCGTGTCCGATGATATTATCCGGGATTGTCTGCTGCCTGGCTGATTGCCCGGTACACCTCCGGACCAAAATAATGGATCAACGGCTCTTTAACGAATTCAAAAACGCGTATTTTCTTTTGGGTTCCCAATTCACGGGCAGCCCGGCAGAAGTGCCATTGATGGTAATTCAAGGCCACGGTATCTTCAGATAATCTTTGTACACGTATGGGATACAGCCAACAGGATATGGGTTTGCGAAAATTCGAGATCCCCAGGTTCCAGGCTTTTTCTATGGCACACATACATGTTTTGCCGTTGAAATATGCATAGGCACATTCTTTTCCGTCAATTAGCGGGGTAACGGCATCATCTTCAATGTCCCGGACCCACGGGCCCTGTATGTCCACGGAATGAATACCCTTGGGCTGCATATACGGGGCATACAAGCTCCAGTCACGCTCAAGCAGTGTACATTCCTGCGGGGTAAGCGGCGCGCCGCTATCTCCTTCCACGCAACAAATCCCATTGCAGACGGGGACATTGCAGCAAAAGTATTCCTTTAGAACGTCCTCGGAAACTATAATTTTATCTGAAACAACTATCACAGTTCTACAGGAGCGGGATGGGGATCCAGTTTCATATCTTCCCCATAGGTGTCTTTCAATTCCTGTACAAATTGGTTGACAGCGGCCATGGCTTTGCTCATGGCAACCATTTCTTCTTTGGGGATGGAAGAGTCTTTCAGGTATTCCATCAACTGCACCGTCTGGGAAGTATGTTTTATATTGAAATTGTACCACATTTCCACGTAATCCAGATCCAGTTTTATTATTTCTTCCTGCTCCTTGGTAGAAAGTGAATCAAAATTCACATCCAGGAACGCTTGTGCTTCTTCATGCATTTTCACACATTGCCGGGCAAGCGCGTTGGCATTGTCGCGGGCCGTGAGCACAAACTCTTTCAATTCATCATTGTTTTTCAATTCTTTGGAAACATCCAAATCCAGCCGGGGAGCGTCCGCCCCGTTGTTACAGGCTGCCAATCCCGCAAACAGGATCACAAACAACACAATTTTTTTCATGATTCTCTTTATTAACAAAGACAAAGGTAATAAAAAAACCGCCCCCTGAGGGAGCGGTTATACGGGTTGATTCAATAATTACTAAAAACGGAATCCAATTTTCAATTGCGGGAAGGCAAAGAATTTGAACTGCATTTCATATGCGTTGAATTCCTGGCCGTCTGCATACATACGGATTACTGAATAGTAATAATTGAAAGGGCGTACCTCAAGAGCTATGTTCATTCCCGGGAGGAAATTGTATTCCACGCCGGCAGTGATCGCTCCGGATATTGCATATGCTTCGCCTGCACGTTTATCCAACGCATAGAGTTCCAGGGGATCGGTATCTCCTCCGCTTTCTACCGGTATTTCAATACCCGTATAAGGCAAGTAGGCCTGTACCCTGGCGTGTTGGAATCCGCCCAGCAAACCGATGTAGGGGAACAGCCGGCCGTTGCAGTTGTTGAAATAGTAGTCCGCTCCGACATTTACAAGGTATTTGTCGGTCAGCCTGCCTTCAACCCACTGAATGCCGCCCAGGTCCAGTAGACCACTGCTCTCCAGATCGATGCCTTCAATATAATCACGTTCGGGGGTCACGTCTATTTGCATGGCAAACATCGCGTTCAGTGCAAAGCGGTTGGTCACGAAATACTTTCCCTGGATCCCTGCAATATTGGCAATTGAATTGTTGTTCAAACTGCCCATTTGCAGGTAATAACCCACGCCGTAACTACTGGGGTCTATGCCCAGTTCTGCTCCCGGCAAATAGCTGGGCAACAGCGGTGTTAAATTGTCCAGATAATCAAAGTACAATCCGTCTCCCAACACTGCAGAGACCTGAAACTGTCCCGCGCGTGGCGCATATACAGCACTTCCGGAGCGTTCCGCCGGTTGCGCCCCCAAGGACGCAACCGTTAGAACAGCTATCAGAAATATGCTAAGTTTTTTTATCATTATACGCAAATCTTATCCGTATGGTTTATAGATAATCTTCTACCAGTCCGGCACGTATGCCTTCCAGGATGATCAGTTGCTGTTGCAAGTTATTAATTTCTTCCACTATGGCATCTATCCTTGCCTGGTAAATGGCAGTTTCATTGACTATGAAATCTCCCCACCAATCAATCACTCCGTAACCGGCTTCGTAAAGAGCCATGTTTTCTTCAATACGGCGGAGTTCCTGTTGAGCTTCAAGCAGGTTTGACTCTGCCAGGCGCCATGCCAGCAACAGCCCTTCATCAGCCATGTTGCCTTGATTGTGAGCATCCCAAGCTAATTCTATCAATTCCTGATAATACCCAATTTCTCCTTCCAGACTGGCTATTGTAGCAGGTAACCAAGTGTCTCGTTGCCATTCTTTATTCGCAATAAGAGCATCAATAGCATCCAACTCTGCATCAAGTGCATTATATTCCTGTACCATAGGCATATAAAGCTCAATTAACTTGTCATACAAAGCTGCGTATTCACCGTTATCTACCCTATTCCATGTGTTCTGGTAGGCCTGGTAATCGCGGGTCTTCCAAATAGCGCGGAAGTAATGGCCGTCAGTGGTATATTCGCCTTTCTCTGCCCATAACCAGAGCGGCAGATCTCCTGCCCATGTGGAAGATTCGTCATCACAATCATCACCGGCGTCCAGAAGGGCACTGTAATCTACCCAGAGGTTACAGTACCAGTCAAGGTATGTGGGATCACCTGCCAGTTCAAGATTGGGATACAGTTCAGTGCGGCCTTCGCCGTCGGCACCTTCAAGCACAAAGAAGAATTCATTTTCATCTTCAGGCATCCAGGTATAAACATAATTGAAGTCGTCTTCATCAATAGGTCTTGCAGTTCCGTCTTCAGGATTCCAGGAAACCCATCCTTGTGTTGTCGGAGGATTATAGGTATCCGGATTGTGCTTCAATGTAATGAGCGGCTTTTTGGCAAAAGCAGCCAGAGCTACACTTTCTACATAACCCGGGTATGTGGTAGCACCATCCTTTATAGTTACGTACCATTGTCTGCCATAAGGACTGAACATTAAGTCTTCCTTGGTTGTCAAACCGGTCAACGCTTTGTAGTAAGCCTTGATAGCATCCTTTAAAGGTTTTGAGTCAGGGCCATTCATTTTATCTTCATAATCACCAACAGCAAGTCCAAAGAAATCTGTCAGGACAACGGCGGCGGCATCGGTATATCCGGCTTCATTGATCTGGATCACTGTTCCGGCACCTTCCAATCCAATATTTACCTGACGATTCTCAAATAACCAGTACAGGAACAACCATGTTGACCATTCGTCTTTGGACAGATCTGTAATTTCCCTGTTGGAATTTGCATACACATCACGCATAATATCGTTCCATGCAGGTAATGCCTTTAAACTCCAGTCAGTGGCATGATCCCAGTATGCGGGCCATCCTTGGTCATGGGTTCCGTCCATAATGGCTTTCAATTGAGTGATAATGGCATCCAGTTGGCCGGGAATATCAAGCATCACGGTAATTACGTTTATCAGATCTATGATGGCCTGTCCGTTGCTTCCGAATACGAAGTCAGCCATGTTGCCGGCATCAAAATAAATACCACCCAGAACTTCAGAAAGATTCCCGCCGGTGGGCAGTGTGATCAATCCGTCTTCCACATCAATCACTCCGTCCAGGTAATACATATAGAGCTGGATCAGAGAGTCGGCTTCAGCGTACATATCGTCATAAGTGCCCAAATGTGTGTTAAAAGCTTTGACGGCTGTATCATATTTTTCCCACTCATCATACCATTTGGCGTAAAGAGCACCGCTGGGAATAAGCAGTTTTGCATAGTCTGACTGCCAATTGTTCCAGTTAGTGGTATATGCAGTAACAGCGTCAGTTGCAGCGTCTTTCTTGGCTTTCAGGTTGGCATTAATTATACCGGAATCCTGATCTTCAAACTGAGCACGTGTGTTTTCTATGAGGAGAATATCTCTTCTCATAGTCATCAGCACATCGAATTTAGCACCCGTCAAATAATAATCTCCATCCCATACGCCAATATCATAATCGTCGCCACCATCGGAGAAAACACCTGGAATGTAAACTTCATAAGGTACGTTGAAAGCAGCCCATAAAGCGGCCCTTTCAGCCTGCAAGGCAACTATTTCATCTTCCAGCTGAAAATACATTTTTTCCAGTTCGGCAATAGTAGCACGAATTTCATTGATCTCTTCCTGGTATCCGGCCATGATTGCATCAAAGTCTTCGTGATATGTGTCGTATATGGCAGCATAAGCTTCCACAATACCAGTCAGATATTCAACTTCACAAGTAAGCCTTTCTTTGGTCTTTTCCATGTGCATGAGAATCATCTCTACATCTTCGGGATACACAACATTTACATACCATTGGTATTCCGCTTTGGCAACGTTCAATTGTACCTGTTTTCTGGCAATTTTCCTGATTACGGCTTTAATATCATCTGTTACTTCATCAAGAGCTTCGATAAGTGCCTCAGCTAAAACATCAGCGTTATCAATTTTCCATTTTTCGAACTCCTGTAGCTTGGCTTCATAATCCATCATGGCTTGAACCAGGTCATCCTGCATATTAGCGATTGCAAGTTCCCATGCGGCAATTTGAGCGGCAACTTCGGCTTCCTTTTCTGCCAGTTCTGCCTCCAGCTCTGCAATTTTTATGGCCCATGCTTCTTTATGGAAATCAGTTACAGCGTTTTCCCATTCCACTTGTGCCTGAATAAGATCGGCTTCGGCCTGGATCTTAGCTGCCTGGGCAGCTACAACAGCTTCCTGTGCCTTCAGAAGGCTGGCCTGGGCCTGGATCAAAGCTGCGTTGGCGGCTTCAACCTGTACCTTGGCCTGTGTAAGAGCAGCTTGAGCATTCAGCAATGCGGCTTTTGCATTACGCATGGCTTCAATGCCTTCGCTGGGCTCAGGCTTAATACAGCCTACGGCGAGTACACCCAGTACTAAAAAGGCTGCACTCCATTTTAAAAATTTTTTCATGCATTAAAAATTTTAAGTTAAACAAAAGTTTTTGAAGTTATTAAATTTCGCTTTTTGGCTATGATATATATAAATGCAAAGTTAAACGATTATTTGAAACCGCAAAACATTTTTTGTTGAAAACTTGTTGGTAACCCTTGATTTTCAAAGGTCGGAAGGTTCATCGGGCAATTTCAATTCATTAGTTCCTTTCTGGGATTGCATGTTCTGTTCAAAATTCCATTCCTCAAAATGCGGATGATCAACGACTTCCTGTGGAATCGTGCCATTGAGCTGGTTGTTGCGTATTATGAATTCCACCAGGTTTTTCAATCCTGCCCCGTAATGGGGCGGTATGTTGTATCCCAAAAGAAGGAAATTGGTCAGGTTGCAATTTTCCAGGTTAATGGATTCCAGGTTGTTTAAATCTTTCCAGGATACGGGAAGCCACCCGGTTATACCGCTGTTGTCCGACAGGTCCAGTTTTTCCAGGTAGGTCAGTTCGGCAAGGGGATCTTTATTGGTCCCGTCGCCTACAGAACCTTCCAGGCGCCCGTCAGACAATTCCAGGTTTTTCACGTGCAGGGCGCCGTTCCGTACGGCTGTTTCCAGGGTAACCCCGGGCCACAAATTGGCCGGCAGCTGAAGGTTCCACAAATGCGTATCCCTCCAGTTGGCCCCTTTCATATTATTGTAGAAACGCACCAAAGCCGTGCTGTCTTTAACGGCTATACGCGCCCCGCCCTGTGCCAGGTTAAAGGAGTGGTATACCTGGTCGGTTCCCTTTTCCCTGACTTTTACGGTAGCATACCGGTTGTCAACGGTGGGAACCGGCAAAACCTCAAATGCCCAGACAGTAGTCCTGTCCTGTGTGGTTTTTCCCGTATTGACAATCCAGGATACATCCGAAAGACATTCGGTTTCAATGTTGGACTCAACCGTTATAGTAAAGGTGTCCCCCTCGTTGTCCAGATAAGCAGGAGCGTCTGTCCCGGCATTTACAAATACAGCTTCTGCTGCCTGGTTGATCACCAGGGCCGCAGTCAGGTTCCCGTCTGTACGTGTAAGTTCAATCTTTGACGAACGGGGTGCTGTCTGCCTGTTAGGCAATACGGTGAACGAAAGGTTCCCGTTGTTTCCATCTGTGTTTTCCACGGTAACGTTCTCTACCCATGCCGGGTGGGAAAGGATTGTCCACGGTACGTTGGCCTCTACAGGTACGGTGAAAGAACCGCCTTCAGAGGTAGTATCCAGGGTGTCCGGGTTGCAGGTAATGTGTGCCTGTGCGCCTTGTTGGGTGATGATCCGGGTAACCACCAGGGGATCGTCATCTTGTGTGATCACGGAAAGTACGGCCTGGCGCGCTGTTATAGCTTCGTTGGCACTGACCTGCAATACAATGGTTGTTGTTTCCAGTCCCTTTGTTTCTACAATTTCAAGCCAATCCGCAGATACGCCGGCATCCCATGGGACGTTGGCAACGACCGGGATCTCCAGGGATCCGCCTGCTGCCGGAACAGGATAAATGGATGACTGCGCAGGCAATGTCACTTGTCTCTCACCGGCTACCTGTTTGATAGCTATGGTTTTGGAATAGGTCCCGTCCGGCCAGATTACTTTCAGGGTTGTGTTTCTGGGTTCAACATCCTGATTCTCATCTATGGTGATTTGCAATCCGTTGGATAATTGAACTACATCAGATACCCATTCATCGGTTTGCGAGAGGTCTTCTTCCCAGTTGAAATTGGCTTCCACGGCTACCGTATACGTGCCGCCGCCGGCAGGAACATCTTCCAGTGCTTCAGGAGTCAGGACCGCAACCGGTTCGGCTCCTGTCTGTTCTACATTAACCGTAGTTTCTCCCAATTCCGGATGATCCGGGGCAAAAATTGTTATTGAGCCCTGGCGGGGTTCCACGCGCAGGTTGGGATCTGCCGTGAAAATACAGTCGTGCGGTTCCATAAGGCGCGTCCCGGTGATGTGGATCCAGGGTGTTTCGCTCGCGGCGTTCCAATCTATGTTGGAAACCACCGTAAATTTAGCTTCACCCCCTGCTGCCGGGACTTCCACTGCATTTGTTTCAATTACAAAGTTGGGGTTCTCCCCGTTTTGTGTTATGGTGAGCATGGCAGACAAAGAGCCGTTTTTCTGTGAAAACTCTATGCGGCCGGACCGCTGTTCCAGGGTGGTATTGGGTGCTATATTAAATATGTATCTGTTTGTGGTAATGGTTTTGGTTTCCACAAACGTGATCCAGTCTTTTTCAATGGCCACGTCCAGCTCCACATTGGCAGTAACCCCCACAGACACCGTATCTCCGTCTGCAGTGACGGTTTTCTGAGTGGCATCTATGGAAAGGGCGGGAGCTTCTCCGGCCTGGGTAATGGTAATTTCCCGGCGTGTTTCTTCACCTACAATAAAAAAGGAAGACTGGCGGGGAGCCAGATCTGTGTTGGCGGCTGCCGTTACGGTTATGTTTTTGTCTCCGTATCCTTTAAGGGGATTGACGGTAATCCAGGTGTCCGATATTTCAATATTCCAGAGGAAGTTGGAAGATATGACAAATTCGCGGGCTTCCCCGCCGGAAGGATAATCAATTTTGGTGTACGAGGTAACCAGGACTTCGTCATTCCGGGAGTTTATGCACCCGGTCAGCAATAAAGCCAGGGCAGGCAAGGCCATCCGTTTAAGTGTGCGTAACATACGTTTTTTCATTATGTAAAGCGACATAAGGGGGTGCAAGTTACGGATTTTTTGAATAAGACGCATCTTTCACATCATTTGTTGCACCTGAAAGAACTACCCTGGAAGCGTTTCCGTACTCCATGATCTGGCGGACAAAATCCCTCATCATGGCAATATCTGTCTGGTTTATAAGTGCTTCGTAATTGGTTACAAAATCCCTGTTGCTACGGCTGTAGAAAATAAGCATCTGCAAATGAAACGCCGGGTCCAGCAATTGTGCCTGGTGTTCTACCAACAACCAATGACGCGCGTTTTCAAGCTGTTCTTCAGAAGGCCCGAAGGCCGCAAGATCTGCCAGAACCTGGTCCAGACGGTGTTCGTTGTATGCAAAATCCGTAGCCTGTGCATAAAAACCAAGGTACAGAAAATAATGTCCTCTGGGGTAGTATTCCAGTGAAGACTGAACAAACACAGCATTGTCGGTAGCCTGTTCCACCAATCTTTCCAACATATTCAACAAGACATATTGTTCCAATGTATAGGGGCAGGGACCGGAATACACCCTGGCTGTTTTGCTTTCTCCCGCAGGATTGGGAAAAACAATGGTATGGTCGTGCAATCCCCGCCGGATGCCTTCCCCGGGAAGCAAGGGATTGGCAGTGCGCATATCCCGGTTGGGAATGCCGGCCAGGTATTGCTCGGCAAGAACAACCAGGGAATCGGGAGAGAAATCCCCGGTGCAGACAAAGTCAAATCCCTTGGGCACAGAGGGTTCTCCGGAGGGTTTCCTGTCAAAAAGCAGGGTTTGCAAGGTGTCCAGCACAATAGTGCGGGACAATTCCCTGGATGTTTGTATGTGTTTTGTACGTTCCCTCCACAACCCATGCATCACGGGGGGATAAAGCAGCAATTCCTTAATCTGGCGGGATGCCCCGCCAAGCAACCATTCCAAAGAATCTGTCCTGGTATCGCTTTCCAGAAGCAATCCCTGGGAAGTCTGTTTCCATAACAATGGACCGTTTCCCCGGCGGAACACTTCCTGCGGAACATAAGGCATAAAAACTTCCGGATCCCTTTCCACGGCTGCAAAATACACCCTGCCTCGCATAAGCGTATCCGGCCTTACATATAACAAGGACCCTCCGGACAATTGCCAGACGGAAACACCTTTGTGTGCCGTTAGCATTTGACGTTCCATTTTTCCCCGGGTGGCAGAATCTGCTGAAAACATCCTGCGTTCCCTGACCGGCGGCAATAATGTATCGTTCCACACCATTCGGAAAAGGGATTCCAGGCTGTCCACGTTCACCACGGGAATTACCCGGTTACGCTCCAGGCTGTCCAATTGCAAACGCAGGTCAATATCCAGGATCCTGGCCGCCAGCTCCATGAGCAGGGTATCGTCAAAAGGGAACAACATTCCGGAAAGTTCTTCCGTCAAACGAGCTCTTTCTTCCAGCAATTCTTCAGGTAAAAAATCAACCGGTTCTATCAGGCTGTCGGCCGGACAGGTTGTTTTTTGAAGGGTAATTTGAGGGGGGCCGGACAACATGACACTTTTAATATAATCGTTCACATGGTCCCGGGTCACGTAAGGAGCCATTTCAGTGACAAACCGGAACCTCCACCCGGCAGAAGGGACAGGTGTCCCATTAAAAAAGTGTTCTATACAAGATTGGCTGTAATTTTCATTGGTGCGTGCGTTCTTGTTTTCATACAACAACGTTTCATGCGTAATATAATCTTCCCGGGCTCGGTTATACAATTCCGGGGAAATTCCTTCCCTTGCCAGGCGCAGGCAGGCACCCGACAGATTGCAAAAAGTCTGTACAAGGCTGTCCGGATGAGTACGCGACGCCCATACCAGGGAATCCCCGACAGACACAATAGCCGGTGGTTCCAGGGATACACACGCGGCATACCTTGTAACATACCGCATGAAATCCATAATAAAATATTCGCTTCCCTCACGGATCTCCCGTGGGAGCAGCGGCAGCGGGAAAGCTATTTCCACACGCGGATATCCGTCTTGCAGAACCGGAGGAAGAGGTTTTGCCGAGTAAGATTTTGCCGCAAGTGCGGAATCGATTCCCCGGGGAACTTCCTGGGCCTGCATCACATCCACAGAGGCGGGAAGCGTTCCCAATTCACGGCGAAGCATGATTTCAACAGAGTCTGTATTGAATGCACCTATGAGGATTACCCCCTGAAGGTGAGGTCTGTATTTTCCCGGCGTAGTAACATGCTGTTCACGCAGGACACGTTTCAGTTGCGCTATGCCTTCGTCTGCGGTGGCCGGGGCAGTCAGGACTTGTTTGAAGAACGGATTCCTGTCCGGTTTTTGTACCAGTGAAAAATGCATCTGGCCTTTTGGAAGATCATTGAACTGAATATAGTAGGTAAGACCATTGGGGAGCTGCCCGGTGCGAAACCGGCTTTCCCGGTGCACGACAGAAGCAGAGGACGTTGAGGCCGAAGCTGTCGCGGAAAACAAAAACAACATGAAAAGCAAAGGCAGGCAACGCAATTTCATACGGCACAATTTATGTATCAAGTAATTGCAAAGGTAAAAAAAAAGCTTTATTTTTGTTCGCTTGGAACAATCGTTAACTCTATAAATACTAAACAATGAAAAGATTCAAAACTTTTTGCGCCACAGTCGTGCTTTTAATCGCCTGTGCGGGTTTTCTGCAGGCACAGGACCTCAACGCTGCCATTGAGGCTTACAATCTGGGAGCAACTGCCGCACAGGAAGGCAATTATTCAAACGCCATAGAACAGCTTAACAAGGCTCTGGATTTGGGAGCCACCCTGGGTGAAGAAGGCGCTTCCGTTGTTACGGATTGCAAAAACCTGATCCCTCAACTCTACCTGCGTCAGGCCAAAGAAATGGCTGCCAACGGAGACGGGGCCGCTTCCCTGCCCGTTTTGGACAAAGCCGTAGAAACAGCCCTTGCTTATGGTGATGCATCGGGAATTCCGGAAGAAGTAACAGATTTGAAATCCAAAATATATTACATTATTGCCAACGATGCTTTCGGGAAAAAAGATTTCACACAGGCCATAGAAAATTATAAAAAATCCCTGGAATTTGATCCGTCAAACGGAGTGGCCTACCTGCGCCTGGGACAGGCCTCGGCCAACAGCGGTCTGGAAGAAGAAGCCCTGGCAGCCCTGGATAAAGCAGCCGAATTTGGACAAGAGGCAAACGCCCAACGTCTTTCGGCTTCCATCTTTTTGAAAAAAGCTGTCAATGCGCAGAAAACCAAAGACTGGGAACAAGTATACGAAGCCTCTTCAAAAGCCCTCCAGTACGTTGACAATGCACAATCCAACAAGCTTCTTGGCCTGGCAGCCATGGAACTGAAACGGTTTCCGGAAGCATTGACTGCCTGGGAAAAAGTCATGAAAAGCAATCCACAGGCAAAGGACATCAACACCACCTACTACCGCCTGGCAGTAGTGTACGAAGGACTGGGTGACAAAGCCAATGCCTGTACTTATTATCATAAGATCCTGAATGACCCCAACTTTAAATCCATAGCGGAATACAAGATCAAAACCGAATTGAAGTGCGAATAGACACGTTGTCTCACGCTATATTGTTTAGTGGAGAAGAGGGCTCCGGTGCTTTACCGGAAGCCCTCTCTCTGGCTAAATACATACTCTGTACCCAAAAAACAGAAGAGGGGCAGGCATGCGGGACTTGTCCTTCCTGCCGGAAAACCCAAAACGGGGTACACCCGGACCTTCATTTTGTCGTTCCCGTGAACCGGGCAAAAAGCGCTTCTGCTTCACGCTTGCCCATAACGGATGATTTCATTGACCTGTGGAGACAGGCGTTTCTGGACAATCCCGGCCTTACAGAACAGGAGTGGTATGCAAAACTGGACATTGAAAATAAACAGGGTGCCATAGGGACAGCAGAAGCGGAAAACATAATCCGCAAACTTCAATTCAGGTCTTTTGAAGGAGGTGCACGGGTTATGGTCATATGGCTTCCCGAACGAATGAACATTTCTGCATCCAACAAATTGCTCAAGATCCTGGAAGAACCCTCCCCCGGCACTTACTTTTTGCTGGTCAGTCACCGGCCGGACCAATTGCTGCCTACCATCCGCAGCCGGTGCATGCAAGTGCAGGTCCCCCCGAAAGAACGCAGGCCTGTTTCTGCCCAATCTTACGTGATGCTGCAAAACCTCCTGGATTTGTGTTTTTCCGGGAAACCTTCGGGAATAACGGACTGGGCCGAGGACATGGCTTCGCGGGGACGGGAATTCCAAAAATCATTTCTTTCCGATTCCCTGCAGATATTGCGTCAGTATTACATGATATTCCTGGGAGTGCCACAACTGGCCTACCTTGACAAACCGGCTGAACTTGAAGCGGCACGTTACGCCAACCGTATGGGAAGTGCCTTTTTTCAAAAGATATACATTCGGCTGAACACCTCCCTGGAGCAACTGGAGCGTAACGTCAATGCGCGTCCTTTGTTCTGCTCGCTGGCGTTTGACTTTTTTCTATCTTTGCAGAGATAGTCTTTGATATAATGGAAGAAAACAATATAAAACACGATTGTTCACGCGGATGCCTGGTAGAAAGGACTCCCATGGGAGATCTGAAATGTACCATGAATTACAGCACCTGCAAACTGGCAACTTATAATTGGCTGGAAGGGCTGGATTCCCTGCAATACAATGATATTTTTGAAGTCCGTTTTAAAAACACGCATAAAGGGTTTTACCGGAACGCTTCCGGCACCCATTTAAAAGTGGGGGACATTGTGGCGGTTGAGGCAGCCACCGGCCATGATATTGGATTGGTGAACCTGACCGGCCCGCTTGTTATTAAACAGATGAAGCGCCACAAACTGAATCTCCAAACGTACGAATTCAGAAAAATTTACCGGAAAGCCAAATTGCTGGACCTGGAAAAATGGCAGGAAGCCATTGCCCGTGAACATCATGTTATGATGCGGGCACGGCAGATTGCCGCTGCCGAAGGGTTGCAAATGAAAATAGGCGACGTAGAATTTCAGGGAGACGGCACCAAGGCCATCTTTTATTACATTGCCGACGAACGGGTGGATTTCAGAAAGCTGATCAAACTTTTTGCTTCTGAATTTTGCATCCGAATAGAAATGAGACAGTTTGGAGCACGTCAGGAAGCCGGGCTTATTGGCGGCCTGGGGGTTTGCGGCCAGGAATTATGCTGCAGCCGCTGGATGGCGGATTTTAATTCGGTGACCACTCAATCGGCAAGGATTCAGGACCTTTCCCTGAATCCCCAGAAATTGGCGGGACAGTGTTCCAAACTTAAATGCTGTATAGACTACGAGACTCCTGTTTATATGGATGCCATAAAAAATATTCCTGAGGTTACCGAACCCATAGAAACTATGGACGGACCGGTATATCTGGTTAAAACGGATGTATTGAAAGGAACCATGTGGTTCAGCCGGGATCCTCACAGTATGAGTGACATGCAACCTGTCGCCGCAAAAAAGGTCCGGGAAATGCTCGCAGCCAACCGGCAGGGAATCAAAGTGGCTTCCCTGTATGACAAACCGCGTACCAACGGAGAACAAAACGGGTTTAAATCAGCAGCAGGGGAAGAGAGCATTACCCGTTTTGATAAAAAACAAAAAAACAAACGCAGGAAAAACAATCGCAGGAAAAATGGTCCTAAGAAATCATAAGATCCCCCGGCCTGTTTTATGGATTTTTTTTCTGGCATCAGTTTCCTGCTCTTCTCCTTCTGCCAGTCAGCAGCAGTTGCATCTTAAAGATGCCCTCTGGAATAAATACAATAACCTGGAACTCACTCTTGCGGTCCCGGACACAACGGCTTCATACCACGCCTGGATGGATGTGCGGGTTACCCGGGATTATCCTTATTCATACCTGTCAGTAGTGGTAACACGCCCGGGAGCTAAAGACACGTTATGGTTTTCCCTGATCCCTGAAAAGGCCTTGCCTGCAGGCCGTTTCCTGGACTACAGATTCCCGCTGGATTCTTTGGGATTCCGGGCACATTCCTCTTTTTATCACTGGCGCATAGCACACAATATGCCGGACAAGACACTGCAGGGAGTGGTTTTGATAGGCGTACTGATGAAAAAAACCGAATATGGGCAAAGATAAAATTCGCCGATTCCGCGAAAATGAAACGTTTCCCAATCTTTTCCAGGCTTCTTTTGAAGAAGTGTACCGGAAAGACTACGCGCTGAAAGGTGCCTGGAATGAAAAGGTCTTTGGAAATAAAAATCCGCTGGTCCTGGAACTTGGGTGCGGCAAGGGTGAATACACACTGGCCCTGGCCCGGCTGAATAAATCGGTTAATTATATAGGTGTTGATGTAAAAGGAGCCCGTCTGTGGCGCGGAGCCAAAACGGCTCTTGAAGAAAAACTGGATAATGTAGCCTTTATCCGCACCCGCATTGAATTGATAGAAAGCTTCTTTGCTCCCGGTGAAGTGTCACAGATATGGATTACATTCCCCGACCCACAACCCCGCAAAGAAAACAAACGGCTGACTTCTCCCCGTTTTTTGAACCGTTATTTATTGTTTCTGGCTCCTGATGCCGTAATACATTTAAAAACAGACAGCAGGGAACTGCATGATTATACCCGGGAAGTGGTGGAGACCCAATCGGGTTTCACTTTGTTGGAAGCAGATCCTGATATTTACGGCAACAAAAAAAGGCTGGCTGACGATCCGGTACTGACGGTCAGGACTTTTTACGAAAAGCAATTTCTGGAACAGGGCAAACCCATTACGTACCTGAGATTTTCAACAGGCAATCCCGCCACGGTGAAGGCGGAAGGGCATTGAGGCATTCTTGTGCTTTGGTATTGTGATGCAGCCAGACTTTACGGGCATATTCCATCCCGTTGTATGAATGGACAAATTCAATGATCCGGGACAAGGCTTGATCGCCTTCTTTTTCCACCTTCCGGATCCAATCGGCCACCTGCGGACGGAACGTTTCTTCACCGGCATTGGCCAACGCTCCCAGCAGGGGCAAGGTGATCTTGGACTCGGCAATGTCCTGGTAACAAGGTTTGCCCAAATCGGTAACCGGGCAATAGTCCATAATATCGTCGTTTATCTGGAAAGCCATACCCATATGGTAAGCTGCTTTTTCAATGACAGGCAGGTATGTTTCAGACAGTTCCTTTTCGGGAACTGATAAAGCGCCGGAAATCATGGATGTACGGAATAGAGCAGCTGTCTTCTTTTCACATACAGAATAATACTCGTTGAGTGAAATATCCAGTGTGCGTCCTTTCTCCAACTGCAGGATCTCTCCTTCGCTAAGGGCCTGAATGGCTTCTGCATACAGAGGAAGCAAGTGCAACCCGTCGTAATCCATCAATACACGAAATGCCCGGGCAAACCAGTAATCGCCCAAAAGGATGGAAGCAGCAGGACCGAATTGTTTTTGAACACTTGTCATACCGCGCCGGGTTTCGGCATTATCGGCCACATCATCGTGAAGGAGTGTGGCGGTGTGTATCATCTCTGCCACAGCGGCTGCGACATGGCTCAACGGCCCGGACGTGCCGCAGATTCCTGCGGTACACAACACCAGGACCGGACGCAATTGTTTGCCAGGTTTGTTAAAAATGTATGCATCCATAGAGGAAAGGTATGCATACGGAGAATCCAGGGCAGTTTTCAGGATTTCCCGGAAAGCCGTCCAATGGTCTCCCAAAAACTGCCGGATTCGTTCTGTGTCATACATTGTCTGTCAAAAGAGAAAGGCTACTGATAATTCAAAGCCCCTGAAATTGGCATCATCCAGCTGCCAGTCATCCGAATCTATATGGAATGATCCGTCCTTTGCCAGTTGGCCAAAGCTCCAGTTGTATTTTCCGGAAACCTGGAATTTCCATATCTCAATACCGGCACCCAGGCTCAGCCCGTAGTCAAACCGGTTGATGTCTTCCCAGGGCACGTCAGCCAACCAATCTCCTTTGGCCAAAGCATACCTTACGTAAGGGGAAGCAAAAATATAAGGCCTCAGGAACAGAATGTTGATTCCCCACTGGATGTTCAGGGGAACTTCCAGGTAATCCAACCGGAATCCATAGGAATGGTCGCTTACCTGTCCGATGTCGGTACGCATACGGCTGTACAGCAGTTCCGGCTGGAAAGAAAGTCCTATCAGGGGAATCTTGTATTGAACCCCGATACCGGCATGAAAACCGGTTTGCGCATTCCAGGCCTGTTCTACATTATTGACTTTGATGTCATTAAGAGAGTTGAAATTCAACCCGGCCTTCACTACAAAACTTCCCTGAGCAAGTGCTGCCGTACCAACGCACAGCATAAGTGTTAAAACGATCAGATGTTTTTTCATAATAATCAGTTTAGTAATGATTTCAGTTTTTCTTCTATGGTTTGTTTATTCGTAGCACCGACAATTTTGTGGACCAGTTCCCCGTTTTTAAAGAACAACAAGGTGGGGATGCTGCGGATCATATAGCGTGCGGGAATTTCCGTGGCTTCATCCACATCGCATTTACAAACCAGGATCTTATCCCCCATTTCCTGCGATAGTTCATCCACTATGGGTGATATCTGGCGGCAGGGACCGCACCAGGCAGCCCAAAAATCCACCAATACAGGTACGGCTGATTGTAAAACAACCGTGTTGAAATTGTCGTCTGTTACTATTTGACTCATAATAATTTGGTAATTTTAATTGTGATTGTCTTGTGTAAATGTACAAAAAATCATTGATTGGACACAACAGCCAGTCCTCCTCCGGAAGTTTCTTTGTACAAAGAAGGCAAATCGTGCCCGGTACGTTTCATCGCCTCAATGACCGTGTCAAATCCTATGCGATGTGTCCCGTCCGAAAGCAGGGCATACATGTTTGCGTCAATAGCCCGTGTGGCACCAAAAGCATTTCGTTCAATACAAGGTATTTGCACCAGCCCGCAAACCGGATCACAGGTCAGTCCCAGAAAATGTTCCATGCCTATGGCAGCGGCATACTCGGCCTGGGCTATACTTCCCCCAAAAAGCTGCACGGCAGCTGCGGCAGACATGGAACAGGCAGAGCCTATCTCTCCCTGGCACCCTACCTCGGCTCCTGAAATGGAAGCATTACTTTTGATGAGTGTGCCAATCAAACCGGCAGTAGCCAGGGCATGAATGATTCGTTTGTCCGGAAAGTTGTAAGAAGTCTGATTCAGATACAGAACGGCCGGGATCACTCCGCAACTGCCGCATGTGGGCGCAGTAACAATAACCGATCCCGATGCGTTTTCTTCCGCCACGGCCAGGGCATAGGAAAAAGCCATGGCGCGCCGCTGCATGGACCCTTTGTATCCCTGTGCCTTTATATAAAAAGAAGCGGCTCTGCGGGCCAGATGCAACGGGCCCGGTAAAACGCCTTCGTTTTCCAGTCCCCTGCGGATGGCTTCTTTCATCGTTATCCACACCTGTTCCAGGTAATCCCATATATCCGGGTCTTCATACATTTTAACATATTCCCAGAAATGGATCCCGTTTTTCTGGCAATAGGCAAGGATATCTGACATTCTATGCAACGGGTAGATCACTTTCCGGTCACGTCTTTTCCCTGTATCTGACAAATCTCCCCCTCCAATGCTGAAAGTAAGCCGTGTGTCCAGGATATTTCCGTTGTTGTCCAGGGCCTGAAATTCCATGCCGTTGGGATGTTGTTTCAATACGGTTGTACGGTCCCAGATGATCTCTACCGGTTTGGGATGGAACGCATCTTCAAGCGCCTTATCTGTAAAATGGCCTTTACCGGTTGCTGCCAGGCTGCCGTATAAAGTAACCTTAAACCTTGTTGCCTTGGCGTTTCGTTCGGAAAATTCTAGCGCAGCCCTGCGGGGAGCCATGGTGTGGGAGCTGGACGGGCCGTTGCCGATCTTGAAAATTTCTTTTATGCTTTCCATATATATACACAAAGATAATTGAATCTGTATTTTTTAAATCTTTTTTTGATAATTTTAGTACCTTGCGATACAAGGTATCAAATATTTTATATATCTTTGTGGCGTAAAATTCTAATGAAACACATCTACTGAAAAAAAAACTATGAAAAAAGTAATGAATGTTGGCATTGGCGGAAGCAGCTTTGTTATTGAAGAAGATGCATATCAGAGACTTGACTTGTATCTGGAGCGTTTCCGCAGCGAAATGGAAAGCCCCGAGGCTCCCGAGGTCATGGAAGACGTGGAACAGCGCATCGCCGAACTTTTTTACGAATACACAAAAGGAAAAAGTGAAGTGGTGACGCTGGCCGTTGTAGATCGCGTGATCTCTCAACTGGGCTATCCCAATGATTCGGGCACCCGGGAGGAAGCCCGGCAAGAAACCGGTAAATCACGCCGGCGCGCAGATCATACCCGTTACGAAAGGTATGACGGGACCGGCGAGAAACCGCGCAAACGTCTGTACCGTGATCCGGACGACACCATGGTCGGTGGTGTCTGCAGTGGTCTGGCAGCTTATTTTAATTGTGACCCGGTGTTAACCCGCGTCCTGGCCGTAGGAACCTTGTTCCTTGGAAGTGTGGGCTTCTGGGTATACATTATTTTATGGATAGCCGTCCCAATGGCCCGAACGGCTTCTGAAAAGCTGGAAATGAGAGGACTACCTGTTACGGCAGAAAACCTGCGCCGCTACAGCGGACGCCGTTAGTCCTTTTGTATATGAATTTAAAGATTGCTGTTATGACTGAAAATAATATTGAAAACATTAAGTCGCAAATGCGCCGGGGAGTGCTGGAATATTGCATTCTAAGTGTTCTGGACAAGAACGATGCATACGCATCTGAACTGATCAGCAAACTGAAAGATGCCCATATCATTGTGGTGGAAGGCACGTTGT
>Ga0209607_1000092_pt1 | contig 72774 bp, 61 predicted proteins | sample AD_UKC117_MetaG_FD_184413 | JGI IMG/M metagenome (GOLD analysis project Ga0209607, IMG submission 184413) | Active sludge microbial communities of municipal wastewater-treating anaerobic digesters from Hong Kong - AD_UKC117_MetaG (SPAdes)... | ecosystem: Engineered > Bioreactor > Anaerobic >... | reverse complement strand
CGGCCCGGTGCCGCGCGCACCGCCACCAGCCAGGTGAGCAGGCCGTACACCAGCATTGCGCCGGCCGCATGGCCGCTGGGGAAGCTGAAGCCCGACACCAGCAGATCCGACGCCTGCGGGGGCCGCGTGCGTTCGACGGCGTGCTTGAGCACCCGCACCAGCAGGCTGTTGCCCAGCACCGCCAGCAGCCACACCGCCGCCGTGAAGCGCTGTCCCTGCCACAGCAGCGCCAGAGCCACCAGCAGGGCCACACCGGTGAGCACCAGCATGTCGCCGGCGTCGCTGATCCAGACGATGGCCTGCCGCGGCAGCACATCGGCCAGCCCTGCAGCAGTGTTCGCGGCGGCGCGGTCCCAGCCGGCCAGCGCCGAGTCTGCGCCCAGCGTCACCTGCCAGGCCAGCAGGGCGAAGGCCGCTGCGCCGGCCGCCACCAGCGCCACGGCCAGGGCCCAGTCGATGGGCGGCGGCGGACTGCCGGGTAGGGGTGCGGTGTGCCGCCAGCGCCGGTACAGGGCCGCTGCGGTCAGCATCAGCAAGACCAGCAGCAGCCAGGGCGCCAGAGGGTCGAGTTGCGCCTGGAGGGCGCGCGCCCCGAGCACCCAGTCGGGCGGCAGCAGCGAGCGCGCATGGAACGGCGCCAGGCGGCTCACGTCAGCCGCGTCACGCCGGGCAGTTCACAGGCGTAGATGGCGTTGCGCAGCGCGGCGATGGCCTCGTAGCGCGTGAAGCTGCGGCGCCAGGCCAGCACCACGCGGCGTGTGGGCGGCTCGCCGCCGCTGTCGTCGTCGATCTTCAGGTAGCGCAGCAGCGCGGCGTCGCTGTGGCCGGAGGCCGGCGTACCGGCCGCATCCAGCGCCTCGGGCGGCACCGACAGGCGCGGCACCAGCGTCACGCCCATGCCGGCCGCCACCATGTGCTTGATGGTTTCCAGCGACGAGCCCTCGAAGGTCTTGCGGATGCCCTCGGCACCGCCGCCCACCGGTGCCGCAAAGCGCGCGAACTCGGGGCAGACCTGCAGCACGTGGTCGCGGAAGCAATGGCCGGTGCCCAACAGCAGCATGTGCTCGTGCTTGAGCTGCTCGGTGGTGACCGAAGCGCGCCGGGCCAGCGAGTGGCCGGCCGGCACCGCGGCCATGAAGGGCTCGTCGTACAGCGCGGCGGTGGCCAGGCCGGTGTCGGGGAAGGGCTCGGCCAGGATCGCGCAATCGATCTCGCCGGTGCGCAGCATCTCCAGCAGGCGCGCGGTGAAGTTCTCCTGCAGGATCAGCGGCATCTGCGGCGTGTGGTCGATCACCTGGCGCACCAGGTCGGGCAGCAGGTAGGGGCCGATGGTGTAGATCACGCCCAGCTTCAGCGGCCCGGCCAGCGGATCCTGCCCCCGCTTGGCGATGGCCTTGATCTCCGCCGCCTGCTCCAGCACGCTCTGCGCCTGGCGCACGATCTCCTCGCCCAGCGGCGTCACGCTCACCTCGCCGGCGCTGCGCTCGAACAGCTTGATCTCCAGCTCGTCTTCCAGCTTCTTGACCGCCACCGACAGCGTCGGCTGCGAGACGAAGCAGGCCTCGGCGGCCTTGCCGAAGTGCTTTTCCCGGGCCACGGCGACGATGTATTTCAGTTCCGTCAGGGTCATTCGCGCCTTCCGCCCCATGCCAGCGTCAACGCCATGGCCACGGCCGCGCTCCAGGGTCGATCCCCGCTGCGCGGGGCCCCTTGCCCTTGCCTGCGCACGGCCACGGCGACGATGTATTTGAGTTCCGTCAGGGTCATCGGGTTTTCCCAGCCACAGACGCACGCCGCTGTCCATCACCTGCACAGCTTGACGCCCGCAAGCCAAAGCCGCACGCGCTGGCTGCAGCCATCGGCGCGGGGCGGTGCTTCGGTTCGGTGCGTGTCATGGTCGGAATCCGGGCGGAGCCGACATTCTGACCTGAATCGGTGCCCCGGCGCGACGAGGTCCGTGGGCGCTCAGGGTTTGAGCGCAGCCGCCTCCGCGGCGCAGTCGGCGCGGGTGCCGCGCCCTGCCGCCCGTGCGGCGCGGATCTCGCCCTCGGCGGCCCGCATCTGGGCTTCGAACACCGGGTCGGCGTGCAGGCGCGCCACCGCGGCCGCACCGACCACGCGGCCGGCTTCCACGTCGCTCTGCCAGTGCACGCCGCAGACCACCCGGCTCTGGCCGAAGGCGTAGCCGCGCTGCTGCAGGGCGTCGGTGCTGTCCGGCATCAGCTCGCTCAGCACCAGCGCCCAGGCCCAGCCCAGCGCGGCGTGGCCGGAGGGGTAGGAGCCGTCCTTGGCCAGCTTGGGCTCTTCCTCGGGCGTGCAGCTGCCGTCCTGGTGCGCGGCGAACGGGCGGGTGCGCTTGTAATGGTCCTTGGCGCGGTAGGTGGACAGGCCGGCATCCACCAGCGTGCGGCGCATCAGCGTGTACAGGTGGGGCGTGGCCTGGGGCGTGATGTCGAGGTGGGCGGCGCAGGCGAAGGCGCCGGTGGCGGTGGGGAAGTCGAGCCGCGCATCGGCCTTGGCCAGAGCGCCGCGCGGGCCGGCCAGTTGCGGGCGCGTGGCGCGGTAGGTGGCCTCGTCCTCCGCCTGCGCGGCTGAACCGCTGGCCGGCGGCTCGGGCAGCAGCGCCAGGCTGTCGGGCAGCACCGAACGATCCAGGTAACCGCGCAGCAGGCCGGGCCGCAACTCGCCGATCTGCGCCGGGTCGGTGGGCGGCACGGGGCCGGCGCCCGGCGCATGGGCGCAGGCGCCGAGCAGGGCCGCCAGGCCCAGGGCTGCCAGGGAACGCAGGATGCCGGATGCCATCATGGATGTCTCCTCAGGGTTGCAGGTTTGCCGGCCATGGTGGCGCCTGCCGCCGCGCGCCGCAACGTCGTGTTGTCGCTGCTGCGACGGGGGCGCGGCGGCTAAGATGCAAGTCCACACTCACCTCGAAGGGGACCGACGATGCGAGCAACCCTGCCCTTTCTGGCCACCAGCCTGCTTGCCGCGCTGGTGCTGGCCGGCTGCGGTGGCGACGACAACGCCCCCGCCGACCGCTACGCCGGCGTGATCGAAACCCCCTGCCGCCAGTCGCCGGTGGTGATCGACCGCACGCTCGGCGGGGCGCCTGCCAACGAGCGCATCACCTACACGCTGAACCAGCGCTCTGACGGGAAGCTGGGGCTGAATCAGGCCACCACCTACTACCGGGACGCTGCCTGCGCTGAACGCCTGGTCAAGATGCAGCAATCCATCGGCGAGACATCAACGGTGGCCTTCGACGGTGACGTCACCCTCTCGGTGAACGGCCAGCCGGTCACCGCCCAGCGCGTGACACTGGTCTACGAGTACGTGGACGACTTCTTCAACTTGCAACTGTTTTCCTTCGTCGGTCTTTATGCGGGCTCCTGTTGGCAAACCGACCACGTGGAATGCCCGTGGCGCCTCAACGGCAAAACACTCACGCAGAAGGACCTCTGGTGGACCGACGGCACCACCGTGCAGTTCGGCCAGCTGGACAGCATCGGCGCCGACGGCTACCCCACCGCGCTCGACCCGAACCGCGTAGGCACGTTCACGACACCCTGACACGGGGCCAAGCCAGCCGCTACGCCCTCAGGTACCCCTCCCGCCCGCCCAGCCAGCGGTCCAGGTGGCGGCGGGCCAGTTCGGGGTGACGGTCCAGCAGCTGGGGCGCGGCGCGACGCGCCCACTGCAACAGGGGCGCGTCCTGCTGCAGGTCGGCAAAGCGCAGCAGCGCGGCGCCGCTCTGGCGCGCGCCCAGGAATTCGCCGGGGCCACGGATTTCCAGGTCGCGCCGGGCGATCTCGAAGCCGTCTGCCGTTTCCGCCATGGCCTTGAGGCGTTCGCGCGCCGTCTCGCCCAGCCGCCCGCCCTCGGGCGCCGAATACAGCAGCACGCAGGCCGAGGCCGCCGCGCCACGCCCCACGCGGCCGCGCAGCTGGTGCAGCTGGCTGAGACCGAAGCGCTCGGCGTGCTCGATCACCATCAGGCTGGCGTTGGGCACATCCACCCCCACCTCGATCACCGTGGTGCTAACCAGCACCGGCATGGCGCCGCTGGTGAACAGCCCCATCACCGCCCGCTTCTCGGCCGGCGGCATGCGCGAATGGAGCAGACCGATCATCTGGCCGGGAAGGGCCTCGCTGAGTTCGGCGTGAGTCTCGGTGGCGTTGCGCAGATCCAGCGCCTCGCTCTCCTCGATCAGCGGGCAGACCCAGTAGACCTGCCGGCCCTGGGCGATCTGGGCGCGGATGCGCTCCAGCACCTCGGCACGCCGGTGGCCGGAAACCAGCCTGGTGACCACCGGCGTGCGGCCGGGCGGCAGCTCGTCGATGGTGGAAACATCCAGGTCAGCGTAGTAGCTCATGGCCAGGGTGCGCGGTATGGGTGTGGCGCTCATCATCAGCAGGTGCGGTTCCTGCTCGGATTCAGAGAGCTTGTTGCGCAGATCCAGCCTCTGCTGCACACCGAAACGGTGCTGCTCGTCGATCACCGCCAGACCCAGCCGCGCGAAGCGCACCTGCTCCTGGATCACGGCGTGCGTGCCCACCACCAGCGCGGCCTCGCCGGAGGCGACGGCGGCCAGCATCTCTGCACGTTCCTTCTTCTTCTGGCCGCCGGTGAGCCAGGCCACGCGCTGGCCGCGCGCCGCCAGCAGCGGCGCCAGCCAGCCGACCAGCTTGGCGAAGTGCTGCTGGGCCAGGATCTCGGTGGGTGCCATCAGCGCGCACTGCCAACCAGCCTCGATGGCCACGCAGGCGGCCAGCGCGGCCACCACGGTCTTGCCGCTGCCCACGTCACCCTGCAGCAGGCGGTGCATGGGCTGCTCGCGCGCCAGGTCGCGGGCGATCTCCTCGGCCACGCGGCGCTGCGCCGCGGTGAGCTGGAAGGGCAGCGCGGCCAGCAACTGCTCAGGCAGGCCACCCGCCGCCGCGCGCAGCACGGGTGCGCGCAGGTGCTCGCGCGCGCGCCGAGCCTGCAGCTGCGACAGCTGCTGCGCCAGCAGCTCCTCGGCCTTCAGCCGCAGCCAGGCCGGGTGGCTGCGGTCTTCCAGTTCGGCGAGCACCGCATCCGGCAGCGGTTGGTGCAGGAACGATAGCGAACGCCGCAAGTCCCACAAGGGCCAATCGCCCATTTGATCCAAAACTTCCGGCGCCAGGGTTTCCGACAGGTCGGCTTCGGCCAGACCCGCCAGCACGGCCTTGCGCAGGTAGGGCTGGGGCAGGCCGGCCACCGTGGGGTACACCGGCGTCAGCGCCTGCGGCAGCGCGCCGCCGGCCGCGCGCACCGTGGGGTGCATCATGGTCAGTCCGGCAAAGCCGCCGCGCAGCTCGCCGCGCGCGCGGATGCGCTGGCCCACCGCCATCTGCTTCTGCTGCGAGGGGTAGAAGTTGAAGAAGCGCAGCGTGCAGGTGTCGCTGCCGTCGTTCAGGCTCACCAGCAGCTGCCGGCGCGGGCGGTAGGCGATCTCCTGGTGCGTGACCTCGCCTTCCACCTGCACCGTGTCGCCGTCGCGCGCGTCAGCCAGGCGCACCAGGTGGGTTTCGTCTTCATACCGCAGCGGCAGGTGCAGCGCCAGGTCGATCGGGCGGCTGAGCCCCAGCTTGCGCAGCGCGCGCTGGGGCGCGGACAGCGGCTTGGCGTCGGACGGGGCGTCGCGCCTGGTGCGGGCCGGGGCATCGGGCATGGGACAATTCTGCCCGCTCCCACCACCTTCCTTGGAACGGGCCCGTCCGGCCCTCAAGCGACATGCGCCACTTCACGACGAGCGACTTCGACTTCGCTCTGCCGCCCGAACTCATTGCCCAGCACCCTGCCGCGGAGCGCAGCGCCTCGCGCCTGCTCGACGGCAGCGGCCCCGAGCCGGTGGACCGCGTGTTCCGCGACCTGCCGGGCCTGCTGCGGCCGGGCGACCTGCTGGTCTTCAACGACACCCAGGTGGTCAAGGCGCGCCTGTTCGGTGAAAAGCCCACCGGCGGCAAGCTGGAACTGCTGGTCGAGCGCGTGCTGGAAGACGGCACCGTGGCCGCGCACATGAAGGTGAGCAAGAAGCCGCCCGCGGGCACGGTGCTGCGGATGGACGGCGGCTTCGAGGCCGAACTGCTGGGCCGCTGGCCCGAGGCTCACGGCCCCTTGTTCCACCTGCTCTTTTCTGGTGACGCGTATGCGCTGATGGCGGCGTACGGCCACGTGCCGCTGCCGCCGTACATCGCACACGAAGATTCCGCCGAAGACGAATCCCGCTACCAGACCGTGTTCGCCCGCAACCCAGGCGCCGTGGCCGCGCCCACGGCGGCGCTGCACTTCGACCAGACGCTGCTGGACGCGCTGGCGGCGCGCGGCGTGCAGCGCGCCGCCGTCACCCTGCACGTGGGTGCTGGCACTTTCCAGCCGGTGAAGACGGAGAGCATCGCCGAGCATGTGATGCACCGCGAGCGCTACCACGTGCCACAGGCGACGCAGGAGGCCATCGCCGCCTGCCGCGCGCGTGGCGGCCGCGTGGTGGCCGTGGGCACCACCAGCGTGCGCACGCTGGAGAGCTGGGCGCAAAGCGGCGAGGCCAGCGGCGACACGGGCATCTTCATCACGCCGGGCTTCGGGTTCCGCGTGGTGGACGCGCTGATCACCAACTTCCACCTGCCGCGCAGCACGCTGATGATGCTGGTGAGCGCCTTCGCGGGCTACGAGCACGTGATGGCGCTGTACCGCCATGCCATCGCCCAGCGCTACCGCTTCTTCAGCTACGGCGATGCGATGTGGCTCGAGAGCGCAGCCGCGCCCGTGCATCAGGCCGCGGCGGGCCGCTGATCACCGGGTTCTGCCAGTCGCGCCTCGAACAGGCGTTGCTCAAGCCGCTGCATGGCATTCGCCCAGCCCTGCTGCCCAGCGCTGTCACGCGCGTCGATCACCATGCGGGTGCGATAGCTTTCCTGATCCGCGGGCAGTGCCAGGTGCGCGCAGCTGCGCTGCAGCCGGTTCAAGGCCTCGGCCTCCGTACCTTCGAGCAGCGCCAGCACACGACCGCGACCCCACGGCAACACCGTCTCGGCCGGCGAGAGCGCATCGCCGATCTGCCGTTGCAGGGCGTTCTGCAACTTGGCCATGCGGATGACGTCGCCGGCCGCATCCAACGCGTCCCACTGGACCAGTTCCACCAGGGCCATGCAGCGCAGTACGCGGCCGCCGCCGGGCCCGGCCGAAGCAGCCAGCGCGGTCGCGCCGGATCGCAACAGCGGCGCCTTGCCACGGTCGAGGTGCGCCAGAGACTGCACGAGCAGGCCCACGAGCCGCCCGATCTCGTCCTGCGCCCCCACGCCCATCTGCACGGGAGCGCCACGCGTCATGAACCCGAGCAACCCGTCGGCGGCCTGTCGCAGCGGGCGGAAAAGACGCCACAGCACGGTGATCAACACCGCCGTGGCCAGCAAGGTGGCCACCAGCGCGGCCAGCAGCACGCCCACCGGGGTCAGCCACGCCGGGTGCAGAGTGACCAGCGCCAGCAACGCAAGCAAAGGCACATGCGTGGCCACAAACGCGATCAAGAAGCTCTTGACCGCCACCGACCGATACCATTTCACCGTGTGCGTCCCACCAGAATCCGCCGCACCGGCCCTGTGGGCGACGTGTACCTCAGTCTAGGCGACCCCATGGGCGACGTGGCGCGCAGAACTTCACGGTTCCGCTGCCGGATCGCGTGGCGGCGCGCGCCCGGTGCCGTCAACCCGGCAGGGCACCCGCGGCCTCGCCAGTATGGTTCAGGCGGTAACCTGAACCAGCACCCGAGCGCCTTCGATCCTGATCGGGTAGCTGCGGATGGCATCCACGCAGGGTTCCAGCGTCGCTTCGCCGGTGCGGATATCGAAGCGGCCCTGGTGGAACGGACACTCGATCTCATGCCCCTCCAGAAAGCCGTCGCACAGGCGCGCGTGGCCGTGCGAGCAGATGTTGTCGGTGGCGAACAGCTCGCCGGCCTCGGTCTTGTAGACGGCGATGTCGCGGTCGCCGGCGGCCACGCCGATGGCGGCGCCTTCAAAGATGTCGTCCATCGCGGCGACGTCGGTCCAGGTGCTCATGCGGGTCTCCTTGTCAGTTGTGTCGGGCGCCCAGAGCTCCATGGCGCATCGACCGGGTGCGGTCAGATCGGATAGATGATGGAGTTGGGGATCATCTCGCTGTCGTAAACGGCAACGCGTTCGGCAAACCTCAGGCCGTCTGGCGTACGCACCACCCGGTCGAGGTAGCGGCCGACGTTGAACACGGTCGACAGGCCATTGAGCTTGGTGCGGAACACGGCGTAATTGGATTCGCAGCGGATGGCGCCGTCGCCCTCCACGCCGCGCAGCACCGGCGTGCCGACCACGTGGCGCTGGTAGTACGGGTCGTGGAACAGCGTTTCCTGGATGCCGTACACGCGGTCGCGCAGGCTGGCCTTACCGTCGAAGGCCAGGGTGCTGAGGGGAAAGCCGCGCTCGTGGTTCTCCCGCGGCTGCAGCTTGTAGACACAGTCGTCGGTGAAGAAGTCGGGCCACAGCTCCCAGCGCCCGCTGTCCACCGCGGCGGCGTAGTCGGCCTGCAGTTGCACCACGGCCAGCCAGGTGTCGAAATCGAGCTTCATGCGGGTTGCTCCATCACCTTGCGCCAATAGTCGTACATGCCGCGAATGAGGGTCTCGGTGACCATGTGGTCGGTCTCTTCGACGCCTCGCCCGCCCAGCTCGGCCAGCGCCCGGTGCCCGGGCTTCTGCGTGAAGCCGCACTGCGAGAGTTCGATGGCTTCGCCGTCGTCGGCGCTCACAAAGCCCGCCGGGCCGAACAGGTTGGCCTGGCGCAGGCGGCGCGCCGTCATCTCGGGGGTGTCGTCGGCGAAGCCGAAGTGCGTCCAGACGAAATCGAAGTTGCCGTGCCCGTCGGGCTGGATGTGGCGGGTGGAGACGCTGTTGACCTGCTGCTGGAAGATCACGCTGGGGAAGATGGTGGTCATCACCGCCGTCGGTTCACCCCACCAGTCCTCGTGCACGATGTCGAGGAAACGCTTGTCCTCCAGTTCCATGGCGGCCTTGAAGCTCGACACCTGCGACACGTCGGACTGCTTGCCGGCGTTGCCGCGCGTCGAGATCATGGCGGCATGGCGGTGGTGGGCGTCCATCTTCAGCGCGGCCTTGTTGTCGGCGCGCCAGAGGCCGAAGGTGACGAACCAGGTGTGCAGCAGGCCCGGGTGGTACGGGTCCTTGATGTTCTCCTGCATCAGCTTCCAGTTGCCCGGAATGCGCTGGCGGTTGTAACCCAGGATGGTGAGTTCGCGGCCGTTGAACAGGCGGTCGAAGTACGGCAGGATGGTCGGGCCCAGGTAGTCTTCCAGCGGCTCCACATCCGGATCGAAGCTGGCGAACACCACGCCGCCGCGGCTGGCCACCTTGAGTTTGGTGAGACCATGCTCCTTGGGGTTGAAATCGGCCGGCATGCCGCCCTTCACCTGGCCGTCCTGGCGTACGCCCCGGCGCAGCGGCACACCCTGCAGGTCGCCGCTCAGCGTGTAGCTCCACTGGTGGTAGGGGCAGACGAATTCCTTCACGCCGCTGCCGTGTCGCGCGCGGCAGAACTGCATGCCGCGGTGGGCGCAGACGTTCTCGAAGCAGTGCAACTGCCCGTCGGCGGCGCGGCTGAGGATCACCGAACGCTCGCCGACCACGGTGCGCTTGAAGTCGCCCGGCCTGGGCACCTCGGCCTCCAGGCCCACGTAGCACCAGTGGCCACGGTAGAAGAAGCGCTCCAGCTCTTCGCGATGCAGCTGCTCGTCGGTGTAGACGGCGAACGGGATGCGGCTGGTGTCGCCGGCCTCCCATTGCAGCGCGGCGGCGGGCCGCGCCGGGGTCTGCGCCTCGCTCATGGCTTGTCTCCTGTGATGGTTCGCGGATGTTTCCGCCGATGATGCCGCGACCCGGATCATTCATCAATGCACCGACGGTGATACGCTTCATTCACTGGATGAATGATGAAATGACACCGTGGACCTGTCCCGCATCGACCTGAACCTGCTGCTGGTGCTGCACCGGCTGCTGCAGGAGCGCCATGTGTCGCGCAGCGCAGCGGCGCTGGGGCTCACCCAGCCGGCCGTCAGCAACGCATTGCGGCGCCTGCGCAGCCTGCTGGGCGACGACCTGCTGGTGCGCACCGCTGGCGGCATGCGGCCCACGCCCTACGCCGAGCGGCTCGCCGGTCCGCTGGCGCAGGCGCTGGGTGCCCTTGAATGGGCGCTCAGCACGCGCGAGCAGTTCGACCCCGCCGCCAGCGAGCGCCGCTTCACGCTGGCGCTGTCCGACGTCGGCGAGATCTATTTCCTGCCGGTGCTGATGCCGGCACTGGCCACGGAAGCCCCCGGCGTGACGCTGCGCGTGGTGCCGCTGGCACTGCCCGACCTGGCCGAGGCCATGGCCGCCGGCGAGGTGGACCTGGCCCTGGGCTCCCTGCCTGGCCTGCAGAGCGGCTTCTACCAGCAGGCACTGCTGCGCCAGCGCTACGTGTGCCTGATGCGCGAGGGCCACCCCGGCGCCGCCCGGCGGCTGACGCGCGCCGCGTTCACCGGCTTCGACCATGTGCGCGTGGAGGCGCTTGGCACCGGCCACGGCCGGGTGGACGAAGCATTGGCCCGCGCCGGGCTGGCACGGCGGATCCGCCTGTCGGTACCCAACTTCGTGGCGCTGGGTCACGTGCTGCGCAGCACCGACCTGGTGGCCACCGTGCCCGAGCGCCTGGCCGAGCGCATCGGCGCTCCGCTCGGCCTGCTCACGCGCCCGCTGCCCGTGCGCCTGCCCAGCCCCGAAATCCACCAGCTCTGGCACGCCACCCGGCACCGCGACAGCAGCCACCAGTGGCTGCGCGCCTTCATCGCCCGGCTGTTCGCCGACGCGCCGGCGGCGCGTGTGCGGGTCAACGGCCGCTGAAGGAAAAAGCCAGGAATCGCCGATAATTGCGGCCCTCGCGCGCGCTGGCGCGCGTTCCTGCCCATTGCGCACCGGCGCACGGGCCGATTCACTATTGCCGGGTGCTCCGGCCACCGGCCTCCCCAGGCACCAGCCCCTTCTGCCATGTCCGCAACCCAGATCCCCACCGACCCGTTCACGCAGCGCCTGCAGCAGATCCGCCAGCAGATCGCCCAGGGGCAGCTGCGCGAAGCCGCGCAGGCGCTGAACGAGGTCCAGAAGCAGCACCCGACCGACCCGCGCATCGCCTTGCTGGGCATGCGCATGGCCGACAAGGCCGGCAACCCCGCCGCAGCCATTCAGGCCGCCCGCAAGGCGCTGGAGCTGTCGCCCGACTGGCACGTGACCCTGGTGGAACTGGCCAAGCTGCTGGCCGAGCAGGACCAGCGCGACGAGGCCATGAAGCTGATCCGCCGCGCCATCGACATGGAGCCGTTCGACACCGACGTCCGCGTCGCGGCCATCAACGTGGCGGCCCGGGCCGGCCAGCCGGACCAGGCACTCACCTGGGCCCGCCAGGGCGTGCAGAACCACCCGGACCACCTGGGCATGCAGCTGTACCTGGCCCAGGCCCTGCTGGAGCGGCGCGAGTTCGCGGAGGCGCGGACGCACTTCGAGGCGATTCAGCAGCGCCAACCCCAGAGCATCGACGCCCTGCTGGGCCGGATGGCGTGCGAACGGGCCATCGGCTCCCCAGAGCGCCTCCGGCTGCTGGCCGACCAGGCCCTGGCCGCTCAGCCCGGCGACGCCAACGTGCGCTTTTGGCACGACCTGGCCTACGGCCGCACGCCGGCCACCCGGCCGGACAGCGCGATCACCACCCTGTTCGACAGCTACGCGCCCGATTTCGACATGCACATGGTGGCCGGCCTGAAGTACCAGCTGCCCAGGCGCATCGCCGAGCTTCTGGTGCAGACCTGGCCGGACCGCCGCTTCAACCTGCTGGACCTGGGCTGCGGCACCGGTCTGCTGGGGCTGTACCTGGGCCCCATCGAGGGCCACATCATCGGCGTCGAGCTGTCGCAGAAGATGATCGACCAGGCCACCCGGCATGGCGTCTATTCGCGCTTTCACCGCGTCAACCTGCGCGATGCGCTGGCGGCCACGCCGGCCGACCACTACGAGGCGATTGTCTGCGCCGACGTGCTGCCCTACGTGGGCGACCTGGCTTCCGTGATCCCCAATGCGCTGCGCGTGCTCAAGCCGGGCGGGCTGTTCGTGTTTTCCTGCGAAGCCGCCGGCGAGGACGAGGCCGACCTGGTGCTGCGCCCCGCGTCCCTGCGCTACGCCCACAAGGCCTCGGCCGTGCAGCGCGCTTGCGAGGCCGCCGGCTTCACCGACATCAGCATCGAAGACCTGCCCGCGCTGCGCATGGAGAGCGCGCAGCCGCTGCCGGGCTTCCTGGTGACGGCGCGCAAGCCCGCCGCGGCCTGAGCCTCGCCCTCCCAAGACCGCGGCCAGCGTCCATGCTCAACTTCGAGCTTCTCGGCACCGACCCCGGCAGCCACGCCCGGCGCGGGCGCCTGACGCTGAACCACGGCGTGGTGGAAACGCCGATCTTCATGCCCGTGGGCACCTACGGCACCGTCAAGGGCGTGATGCCGCGCAGCCTGCACGAGATGGGCGCGCAAATCATCCTGGGCAACACCTTCCACCTGTGGATGCGCCCGGGCCTCGACATCCTGCGCGCGTTCGGCGGCCTGCACCGCTTCGAGAACTGGGACAAGCCCATCCTCACCGATTCCGGCGGCTTCCAGGTCTGGTCGCTGGGCGAGATGCGCAAGATCAGCGAGGAAGGCGTGAAGTTCGCCAGCCCCGTCAATGGCGACCGGCTGTTCCTCACACCCGAGACCAGCATGCAGATCCAGACGGTGCTGAACAGCGACATCGTCATGCAGTTCGACGAGTGCACGCCCTACGAGACCAAGGGCCGCATCACCACCGAGGCCGAGGCGCGCGCCAGCATGGAGCTCAGCCTGCGCTGGGCGCGGCGCTGCCAGGCCGAGTTCACGCGGCTGGAGAACCCCAACGCGCTGTTCGGCATCGTGCAGGGCGGCATGTTCGAGCACCTGCGGCAGGAATCGCTGGAGCAGCTGGTGGCCATGGACTTCCCCGGCTACGCCATCGGCGGCGTCAGCGTGGGCGAGCCCAAGGACGACATGCTGCGCATCACCGCGCACACACCGCACCGCCTGCCGGCCCACAAGCCGCGCTACCTGATGGGCGTGGGCACGCCGGAAGACCTGGTGTACGGCGTGCAGCACGGCGTGGACATGTTCGACTGCGTCATGCCCACGCGCAACGCGCGCAACGGCCACATGTTCACGCGCTTCGGCGACCTGAAGATCCGCAACGCCCGCCACAAGGACGACCCGCGCCCGATCGACGAGACCTGCACCTGCTACGCCTGCGCCGGCAGCTCGGGCGTGGCCTGGGCCGACGGCGGGCGCGACGGTTTCAGCCGCGCCTACCTGCACCACCTGGAGCGCTGCGGCGAGATGCTGGCCCCCATGCTGGCCACGGTGCACAACCTGCACTACTACCTGCAGCTGATGAGCGGCATCCGCGCCGCGCTGGACGCCGGACAACTGGCCGGCTTCGCCGCCCGCTTCCACGCCGACCGGGCGCGCGGCGTGTAAGCGCCGGTCTTCAGGATTTCAAGCCAAATCGGCCTTCGGCCCTTTCACGGCGGCCGCAGGCAGCTATGGTTTCATGAGCAATCCGGCATGTGCGACGCCATGCCATAGGTGAATTGCGGGCCTTGGCAGACCCGGTCTCAACCCTTCCAGACGAACGGAAACTTCAGCTGGCGCAGGAAGCCGTCGGGCACGTAGTCGCCGAGCACGCCGTACTTCTCGGGCCAGAGCCTGTCGCTCTTCACGGCGGTGCCGAACAGGTAGTCCAGGAAGGCGTAGTGCGCGGCATAGTTCCTGTCGAGCGCCTCCTGATCCTGGCTGTGGTGCCAGTGGTGGAAGTTGGGCGTGACGATGAGGTAGCGCAGCGGCCCCAGCCGCACGCTCACGTTGGCGTGGTTGAACACCGCCTGGAAGCCGACGATGACGATGTACGCGTCGATCACCCCCTTGCTGAAACCCAGCACGTAGATCGGTGCCAGCACCAGCGTGCGGGTGATCAGCAGCTCCAGGATGTGCTGGCGCGAACCGGCCATCCAGTCCATGCACTTGACGCTGTGGTGCACCGCGTGCAGGCGCCACAACAGCGGTACCTCGTGGTAGGCCCGGTGCGTCCAGTACTGCACCAGGTCGGCCACCAGGATGATCAGCAGCACACCGGCCCAGAAAGGCAGGTTGGCGATCCAGCCGCGGATGCCGTCGTGGGCCGCCCAGCCGAAGAAGCGGTGCACCGTCAGGTTGGTCGCCAGCAGCACGAAGCCGACGATCATGTGGTTGACCACGAAATGCTGGAAATCCGTCTGCCACTCGGCGCGGAAGATCGGCTGGTCCTTGCGGTGCGCGAACAGCTTCTCGATGAAGATGAAGATCAGCGACGAACCCAGCAGGTCGAGGATGAACCAGTCCAGCCCGATGTAGGGCGTGCCGTCGGGGAAGTTCGGATCCACGTCCACCTTGTGGCCGCCCAGCAGCGCCGCCAGCGCCACCAGCAGGAAAGCGAACGACGACAGCCAGCGCGTGCGGTTGAAGACGATGTTCACCAGCGCCAGGCCGCCGGCCACCACCATGGCCACCAGCAGCACGTAGCGCATCACGTTCACGTCGTAGCTCTTGCGCAGCTCCGGCGTCGACAGGTACTGCGGAAAGTGGAACACCAGCACGCCCAGGAAGCACAGGATGCCCAGGCTCAGCGCGATCACCCCCGTCACCATGCCCTGGCCGCGCGCCAGCCCGCCGTGGCTGCCCGTCAGCTCCCTCAGTTTGTCGATGTCCAGCATTCCGTGACTCCTCCTCGGCCACTCTCCGTGCGACCGCCCGCGATTCTAGGTTCGGCTCAGCGCGCCAGCAGTTCGCTCACGCGCGCCTGCAGCAGCTCCGGCGTGGCCTGCCCGGCCGGCACCGGTGCGCCCACGTTCAGGCCCACGCGACTGAACATGCCGCGGCGGAACGGGCGGGTCATGGCGCCGTCCTTCTCGATGCGGCTGAAGAACGAACCCCACAGGTTGGTCAGCGCCATCGGCATCACCGGGACGCTCAGGCCGTCGGCGCGCGCCTGCTCCAGGATCTTGACGACGCCGCCCTTGAAGGGCTGCAGCTGGCCGTCGCGCGTGATGCCGCCTTCCGGGAAGATGCCCAGCAGGTCCCCCTCACGCAGCACCTGGGCGGCTTCATCGAAGGCGCGCTGGTAGGTGGCCGGATCCTCCTTCTGCGGCGCGATCGGGATGGCCTTGGCCAGGCGGAACAGCCAGCCCAGCACCGGCACCCTGAAGATGCGGTGGTCCATGATGAAGCGGATCGGCCTCGGGCTGGCCGCCATCAGCAGCACGGCATCGACAAAGCTCACGTGGTTGGCCACCACCACCGCCGGGCCGTCGCCCGGGATCTGCTCGTCGCCCGTGACCTGGTAGCGGTACACCAGGCGCGAGGCCACCCAGGCCACGAAGCGCAACAGGTACTCCGGCACCAGCAGGAAGATGTAGCCGGCCACCACCGCGTTGGCCAGGCCCACGGCCAGGAAGATCTGCGGGATGGTGACGCCGGCCTTGAGCAGCAGACCGGCGATCACGCTGCTGGCGATCATGAACAGCGCGTTCAGGATGTTGTTGGCGGCGATGATGCGGGCGCGGTGTGTGGGCTGCGCGCGCATCTGGATCAGCGCGTACATGGGCACGCTGTACAGACCGGCGAACAGGGCGAGCAGCGCCAGGTCGGCCATCACGCGCCAGTGCGCCGGCTGCGCCACGAAGCTCGCCAGCGTGTAGCCCGTGCTGGGCGCCAGCCCGCGCGAGGCGAAGTACAGGTCGATGGCGAACACCGTCATGCCGATGGCGCCCAGCGGCACCAGGCCGATCTCCACGTGCCGGTGCGACAGCCGCTCGCACAGCAGCGAGCCGATGCCGATGCCCACCGAGAACACCACCAGCAGCAGCGAGGCCACCTGCTCGTCGCCGTGCAGCACCTCCTTGGCGAAGGCCGGGAAGTTGGCCAGGAACACCGCGCCGAAGAACCACATCCACGATATGCCGAGCAGCGAGCGGAACACCGCCACCTGCCGGTGCGCCAGCTTCAGGTTGCGCCAGGTCTCGCTCACCGGGTTCCAGTTGATCACCAGCTGCGGGTCGGTGGCCGGCGTGGGCGGGATGAACTGCGCCGCCACGCGGCCGGCCAGCGCCAGCAGCACGCAGGCGAAGCCCACGTGGTGCGCGCCGATCTCCGGCACCGCCACGATCAGCCCGCCCACCACGTTGCCCAGCAGGATGGCCACGAAGGTGCCCATCTCCACCATGCCGTTGCCGCCGGTCAGCTCGCGCTCGCCCAGGTGGAACGGCAGGTAGGCGAACTTCACCGGCCCGAACACGGTGGAATGCAGCCCCATCAGGAAGGTGCACAGCAGCAGCACCGGCACGCTCTTGAAGAAGAAGCCCAGGGCCGCCAGCGCCATGATGCCGATCTCCAGCCGCTTGACCCAGACGATCATCGCGCGCTTGTCGTACTTGTCGGCCATCTGCCCGCTGGTGGCCGAGAACAGCAGGAACGGCAGGATGAACAGCGCCCCGATCACCAGGCCCGCCATGGCCGGCTGCAGCCACGACACGCTGAGCTGGTAGGTCACCATCACCGTGAACGCGAACTTGAACAGGTTGTCGTTGGCCGCGCCGGCGAACTGCGTCCAGAAGAAGGGCGCGAAGCGGCGCTGCCGCAGCAGCGCGAACTGGTTGGGCGCGTCGTCATGCGGCGGCGCCGTGCCGGCATCGGGCTGCGGGGCCACCGCGGTGCTGGAAGCTGGGCTCATCGTCGGAAACTCCTCGGTCGTTCGCGTTCTTCGGCGCGGTGCGTGGATTGTGGGGGCACCGGCGGCCGCGGGGCGCGGCCACGGGCGGACTTTCGTGCAGGTGGTCACGCACCGAGGCTGAATTTGAGCCCTGGCGGCCTCTTCGAATGCCACGGGTATCGGCTGGCGATGCTTTAACCTAGAAACGGCAGTTGAACGCGCTTGCCAGTGCCGTGGTCGCCGCGCCAGGCAAGGCGCGAGGACGCCGCAGGCTGGTGCCTGCAAGAACGAGCAGCGCTGCATGGCACGCCGAGCGCGGTGCTGGCAAGCGCGTAGCGCTCTCACCCAAAGGCTGACGCTCAGCGAAGCCGTCAAAATCAGCCTTCATGCAGCCCTGATGAACATGACAAGCGGTCAACTGCCGTTTCTAGGTTTAATGCAGCCATGAGCACCACCGCCGATCTCGTCGCCGCGCTCAAGAAGGAGCTGAAGGCGGCCCAGATGACCTATGCCGACCTGGCGCGCGCGCTGGGCATGGCCGAATCCAGCGTCAAGCGCATGCTGGCCAGGGGGGACATGCCGCTGTCGCGCGTGGACGCCATCTGCCGCGCGCTGAAGCTGGACTTCGCCGAGCTGGCGCGCCGCGTGGCCGACGCGCAGCCGTTGCTGGCCGAGCTCTCGGCCGAGCAGGAGCGCGCGGTGGTGGCCGACGGCAAGCTGCTGCTGGTGGCCATCAACGTGCTGAGCCAGTGGACGGCCGAGCAGATGACCGCCACCTACCGCCTCACCGAAGCCGAGGTGGTGAAGTACCTGGCGCAACTGGACCGCATCGGCATCATCGAGCTCAAACCGCTGAACCGCTACCGGCTGAAGGTGGCCAAGACCTTCCGCTGGCGGCCGCACGGGCCGGTGATGCAGTACTTCCGCGAGCACGTGGTGCTGGATTACTTTGGCGGCGGCTTCGACGGCGAGGGCGAGACGCTGCAGCTGGTGCACGGCACCATCAGCCGCGCGCTGGCGCCAGCCTTCGCCGAGCGGCTGCAGCGCGTGGCGCAGGATTTCGCCCAGCAGCACCAGACCGACCAGAAGCTCAAGCCCGGCGCGGTGGAGGGCTACACGCTGGTGCTGGCGATGCGCAGCTGGGAGTTCGAGGCGTTCACGCGGCTGAGGAAGTGACGCCCACCCCCAGGCTCCACGCGCTGCGCGCTGTTGCGCCACCTTCCTCCGGGGGGCACCGCTGGTGGCCGGTACAAGCCCGGCCACGGCGATTGCTGGCTTGGCCTGCTCCGCGGCCTTCTGGGGGTGGCTTGATCGCCCGCTGCGCCAGCACGTTCGGCTTCGGCTGGGCTACGGCGTGGTTCGGCTGCTCAGGCATGCCGCGTATTCCACCTGGAAATTGATATTATTTTGATAGCTGCCTGCGCCCGCCATTCCTGGGCCAACAGCCAATTTTATGCATAAAACTTGAACGCCGCACCTTCCTCCACCGCCGGCCAGGCCGACGCGCGCACGCTGGTGCTGGGCCTGTCGCTGGCGCAGTTGATCAGCTGGGGCAGCGCGCTGTATTCGTTTGCGGTGTTCGTGGGGCCGGTGGAGGCGGCGCTGGGCGCGGGCCGCGCGCAGAGTTCGCTGGCCTTCAGCCTGGCGCTGCTGGCCGAGGGGCTGGCCGCCTTTGCCGTGGGCCGCTGGATCGACGCCGGGCACGAGCGCGCGGTGATGACGGGCGGCTCGCTGCTGGTGGGCCTGGCGCTGGTCGCGCACGGCTTTGTCACCTCGCTCACTCAGTTCTACGGGGTGTGGACGCTGCTCGGCGCGGGCATGGCGGCCACGCTGTACCCGCCGGTGTTCGCGGTGGTCACGCGGCGCTTTCCCGCCACGTTCCGGCGCGCCATCATTACGCTCACCTTCCTGGGCGGGCTGGCCAGCACGGTGTTCATCCCGCTCACCGCCTGGCTGATCGTGCATGGCGGCTGGCGCCAGGCCTCCTGGGTGCTGGGCGCCATCAACCTGCTGCTGTGCGTGCCGCTGCACGGGTGGCTGCTGCGCGGCGCGCCGCGGCCTGTGGCGGCTGCGGCACCAGCAGCGGGCGCCGCCACGCCCGCCAGCCTGGCCGCGCACCTGCGCGGGCCGGTGTTCTGGCGGCTGGGCGTGTTCACGGTGCTGCTGATGGCGGTGGCCGCGGCCGTGCCGCCGCACCTGGTGAGCCTGCTGCGCGAAAGCGGGCTGCCGCCGGGCTGGGCGATCGCGCTGCCGGCCAGCATCGGCGTGCTGCAGGTGCTGGGCCGGCTGGGACTGTACGCCGGCGACCGGCGGCTGCAGCTGCACGCCACCAACCGCTGGACGCCGGTGCTCATTCCGCTGGCGCTGCTGACGCTGCTGCTGGGCAGCGGCCACTGGCCCGCGGCCCTGCTGTTCGCGCTGCTGTACGGCGTGGGCAACGGCATGCTGACCATCGTCAAGGGCACGGTGATCGCGCAGTACGTGAGCGCCGCGCACGTGGGTGCGCTCAACGGCGCGCTGGGCCTGCCGCTGGCGCTGGCGCGCGCCGCCGCGCCGCTGGCCGTGGGCCTGCTGTGGTCGCCCGCGCACGGCTACAGCGCGGGGCTGGCGCTGCTGCTGTCGATGGCGGTGCTGGGCGTGGCCATGCTGTGGAGCGCGCAGGCGCGCGCGCTGCGGCCGCCAGACATCACCAGCGCCTGATCCGCAGCTTCTGAATTAATAGCTGCCTGCGCCCGCCACGCAAGGGCTACAGCCCGATTTCCTCATGAATTCCGCGGCTGCGCACCGCGTACCTGGGTGACAGCCATGCCAGCTTGGCACAACTACCATGCGCCCATGAACACCACCGACCCGACCCCCAACACGCCCCCGGCCGAAGGCTGCATCGACACCGAGGTGCGCGGCCACGTGCTGCTGATCGGCATCAACCGCCCGGCCAAGCGCAACGGCTGGACCGTGCCCATGTTCCGCCAGCTGGCCGAGGCCTACACCCGGCTCGACGACGACCCCGATCTGCGCGTGGGCGTGCTGCACGCCTTTGGCGACCACTTCACCGCCGGGCTGGATCTGCCGGCCATCGCGCCCTACATGCAGCGCGGCGAGAAGGCCGTGCCCTTCGGCATGGTGGAGCCGCACGACTTCGGCCTGCCCGGCTACCGCCGCCGCACCAAGCCGATGGTGGTGGGCGTGAAGGGCATCTGCTTCACCGTGGGCATCGAGCTGATGCTGGGCGCCGACATCGTGGTGGCGGGCGAGGACTGCCGCTTTTCGCAAATGGAGGTGCAGCGCGGGATCATGGCCACCGGCGGCGCCACCCTGCGCATGGCCGAGCGCGCAGGCGTGGGCAACGCCATGCTGCACCTGCTCACCGCCGACGAGTTCGGCGCCGCCGAGGCGCTGCGCCTGAACTTCGTGCAGAAGCTGGTGCCCAACGCCGAGGTGTTCGCCGAAGCCCTGCGCATCGCCGAGCGCATCGCCGCCCAGGCGCCGATGGCCGTGGTGGCCACGCGGCTGAACGTGCTCAAGGCCGTCGAGCACGGCCCCGCAGCGGCCGTGGGGGAGTTCATCGAGACCCAGAAGCGCCTGGCCAACAGCGAGGACGCTGCCGAAGGCGTGCGCTCGTTCGTGGAGAAGCGGCCGGCGCGCTTCACCGGGCGCTGAAGCCGGCCCGGGCGGGCGCCAGGGCCTGGCGCGCCCCGCGCCTCAGTCGGCGGTGATGTTGCTCCGCTTGACCACATCCGCCCAGCGTTGCGCATCCTTGGCAATCAGGGCACCGAACTCCGCCGGGCTGGACGTCGCCGGGATCATGCCCTGCGCTTCGAACGCCTTGCCCACAGCCGGCATCTTCAGCACCTGGTTGATGGCCTGGTTCAGGCGTTCGACCACGTCGGCCGGGGTGCCCTTGGGCGCCAGCACGCCGTACCACATGTCGATGTTGTCGGTGATCACGCCCAGCTCGGACAGCGTGGGCACGTCCGGCAGTTGCGGCAGCCGCTTGGCGCTGCCGCTGGCAATGGCGCGCAGCTTGCCCTCCTTGATGTGCTGCAGCGCCACGTGCACCGGCAGGAACATGTAGTCGATGCGGCCACCCAGCAGGTCGGTCACGGCGCCGGCGGTTCCCTTGTACGGCACGTGCAGCATCTCGATGCCGGTACGCTGCAGGAACAGGGCCATCGAGAGGTGGTGCGGCGTGCCCACGCCCGGGGTGGCGTAGTTCAGCGGGCTCGATGCGGCCTTGGCCTCCGCCACCACCTCCTGCACCGTGGCGGCCTTGTGCAGCTTGGGGTTGGTGACCAGCAGCAGCGTGCCCCAGGAAGTCTGGGCTACCGGCGCGAAGTCGTTCACCGGGTCGTAGGGCAGGCGCTTGTACAGGCTTCTGTTCATCACCAGCGTGTTCACCTGCACCAGCAGGGTCTGGCCGTCCGGCTTGGCGCGGGCGACCTTTTCGCTGCCGATGTTGCCGCTGGCGCCCGGCACGTTGTCGACGACCACCGGCTGGTCCAGCAGCGCCGGCAGGTTCGCGGACAGCTGGCGCGCGATCAGGTCGATGCCCGTGCCCGGCGTGTAGGGCACGACCAGGGTGATCGGCGCGCCGGACGGCGCCGCGAACGCGCCGAGGCTGATGGCGCCAAGGCAGGCGGCCATCCATCGCTTGCACCAGGTCTTGAACATTGCGGTTGTCCTTTCAGAGGTCAGGGGCCTCGCGGGCCTGTCGCACGCGCGGTGCGGGAAGTGGATGGTTTGCGCGGCGCGGGTGCACGCCGCTAGTTCAGCGGTACGTTCAAGGGGTCGTAGGGATAGAGCCATTCGTTGCGCGAGCGCGCAATGTTCCGGTCGTGGAAGGCCTGGCGCATCTCGTCCGCGTCGGCGATGTGGTACAGGTCGGCCATCTCGGTGGATTCGCGCACCACGCGCGCCGTCCGCGGCGCGCGGTGCTGTTCGTAGCTGCGCAGTTGCCGGGCCAGGGGCTGGTCCAGCTCCAGCGCCCGCGCCAGCACCGCCGCGTCCTCGATCGCCATCGCAGCCCCCTGGGCCATGTAGGGCAGCGTGGGATGCACGGCGTCGCCCAGCAGGGTCACGCGCGGCGTGCTCCACGTCATGACCGGTTCGCGGTTGTTCAGGGCCCAGCGGTAGCACTGGTCGCGGTCCACGTGTTCGATGGCCGCACGCACCATGGGGTGCCAGCCGGCGTAGTCCTGATCCAGCTCGCTCCACGGTTGCCGGGCCGTCCAGGACTCGTCCTCCCAGGGGCGCTCGACGCAGCCGACGAAGTTCAGCAGGGTGCCGGCGCGCATGTAGTACATCACCGCGTGGTTCCGGGGGCCGCACCAGATGGTGGAGGCCAGGGGCGGCCGCAAGCCCTCCGGAATACGCTCGGTCGGGATGCTCAGACGCCAGGCTACCTGGCCGGTGAACACGGGCGGCGCGGCATCGACCACATGCTGGCGAACGACGGACTTGATGCCGTCGGCGCCGATCAGCAGCGGTGTGCTGACCTCGGTACCGTCGGCGAACCGGACCTGCACGTGCTCCGGTGTCTCGGCCAGACCCACTGCGCGCTTGCCCAGTTGCAGCGCCTCGGGATCGAGCGCCTGCAGCGCCTGCAGCAGCGCGGCGTGCAGATCGACCCGGTGGACCTGGTAATACGGATGCCCGTGCCTTTCCTCATGCGCCGCGCCGAGCGGAATCGTGTGCAGCAGCTCCCCGTCGTCGAACCGGCGGAACTCGAACGCCAGCGGCTTGACCCCGAAAGCCTCCAGCGCCGGCCGAAGCCCCAGCGCGTACAGCACCTTCACGGCGTTGGCGCTCATCTGCACGGCGGCACCCACCTCGCCCAGCTCCAGCGCCTGCTCGTACACACGCACCCGATGCCCGCGCCGCACCAGGCTGGCCGCCGCCACCAGGCCGCCAATGCCGGCGCCCACGATCGCAATCTCCACGGTCAGACCACCCGCAATTTGGTTAGTATGCAAACCATATGCCCATGGTAGTCTTGATGAAAGTCAACCCGCATCCGTGAATACCCTGAAGCCCCCTGCCGCATCCGAATCCTCGCTGGACATGCTCTACCAGCGCCCCGGCTTCCTGTTGCGGCGGGCGCATCAGCTGTCGGTGGCCCTGTTCGACCTGCACTGTGGCGCACTCAACCTGACCCCGCCCCAATACGGCGTGCTGACCGTGCTGTCGCACGCGCAGGGCATCGATCAGGCCACGCTCGCCAAGGCGCTCGGCTTCGACAAGGTGACCACCCTCCACATCGTGCGGGGCCTGGAGGCCCGTGGGCTGCTCAGCCGGTTGCCGGATGCGAACGACCGGCGGCGCATGACAATGCGGCTGACCAAGAGCGGCACCAGCCTGCTGGCCAGAAGTGCACCGGGCGCCAGCCAGGCCTACGCGGAGTTGATGGCGCCGCTCAAGCCGCGGGAACAGGCGCAGTTGCTGGCCTTGCTGGGCCGCCTTTGCGACGACCTCGAGCCCCACGCACGCGCACCCATGCACAAGCTCCGCGCATGAGCTGATGCGCGGCAGGCGCCGCATCCACGCGCGCGTCGGCCGTGGTCGCCGCGCAGCCAGGGTTGCCGGTCGCGGAACGCCGGCTTGGGCGCTAGACGCGGTTCAACTGCAGCGCCACCTGCGCCACGGCGAACAGCACCGCGACCGCAAGAACGATCAGTCCCCACATCGACCAGGCGCGCTGCACACGCTGGAAGTGCTCCACGCTGTCCCAGCGCCGGTTCTGCCAGGCCAGCTCGCGCCCGCGGATGCCCAGGTAAATGGCGACGAACAAGCCGATCAGCGGAACCAGTGCCAGCAGGCCGATCCAGGTCTGGTTGCCGATGGCCCAGATCCAGTTCCACAGGAATGCGCCCCAGGACCAGCCTTTGACGCCGGGCGGCGGCTCGGCCGACTTGCCGCCGCCGGAGTTGTTGGCAGGCTGGGCGGCACCGACCACCGGGGCTGCTGGCGTCGGGAAAGGGCTGTTCATCGGCTGGGTCATCGGATGGGCTGGGCGGGGGGCAATCGCGGGGTCAGGACCGGGCGGCCGGCGCCGGCCCCGGCTGCCTCTCGAAGCGCTCCAGCGCATCGTCCAGGCAGGCCCAGGCCGGCGCGCCGGCGCTCCAGATGTTGGCCGATGGGCGCACCGACGACGGATCGTCCAGCGTGCCCACGCGCACCACCGTCAGGCCGGGGCGGCCGGTACTGTCGGCGAACAGGTGGGTGCCGCAGGCCGGGCAGAAGCGGCGGGTCACCTCGTTGCCGCTGTCGGCCCGGCGGGTGTGCGCGGCCACCGTGCCGCTGACCTCGATGGCGTCCGAAGCAAACATCACATTCACGGTGCCGTTGCCGGCGATGCGCTGACAGTCGCGGCACCAGCAGATCCGCGACGCGGCCGGCTCGGCCGTGATCCGGTAGCGCACCTGGCCGCAAAGGCAGCCTCCACTTCGTTCCGTCATGACGATCCTCTTTTCGGGAGTTGCGGCAGTTCACCTTGCTCTGGGGAAATAGCCAACCGCTCTGATTAAGATAGCTGCCTGCGCCTGTCCCTTGAGGCCAGGCGTCCGTTTTTCCTTGCAGGTTCACGCCGTCGAACGCTTCATGCCTCGCCGTCATCCTCGTCCGTGAACACCGTCAGCACGCCGGTGTAGCCGTAGAGGTGGTGGCGCGCGATCTCGCCGCCGGCGAAGAAGCCGATCAGCGGCACGTCCCCCAGCGCATGGCGCACGATCTGCAGTTCCGCGTTGGGGTGGCCGAAGTGCGGGCCGCCGCGGCCGGCGCAACTGACGTACACCGCGCCGGCGATGCGCCGCGCTGGGTGCGGCGCCGAGCTTTCGTGCCCCGCCGCCAGCGCGGCAGCGGTGGTTTCGGTGACTTCCTCGGGCTCGAGTTCCTCGCGGATCTCGGCGCAGATGCGCATCAGGTCGGCGCGCGCGGCCTGCACGTCGCGCCGGCAGAAGGCGGCGCGCTGGCCGGGCTCCGGCTGCTCGGCGATGGCCACGCCGCGCCGCGCCGGATCGACACCGATGATGTGGCGCACGATCACGTCGGCGCCAAAGTTGCCGGCGCGGCCCACGCCTTCCTCGCCGGGGCTGGAAAGGCCGACCAGCGTCTGGCGCACGGCATCCAGCGCCTCGCGCGGCTGGTCAAGGCTCACGCCCAGATCGGCCAGCATGACGTCGAGCGCCGGCTCGCCATCCAGCTGCAGCAGCACGTTGCGCTCGGCCGCGGTGACCCGGCGCTCCGGCGCCACCGGCAGGCAGCCCTGCGTGACGCGCGAGATCAGCCGCACCTCGGGCCCGAAGGCCACGCCCGACAGCCCGCCCGAATACACGCCGCCCGCCGCACCGTGGCCCGGCACGTTGCCGTTGCCGGAGGTGGCGAACTGCAGCACCTGCGAGCGGCTGGAAGCCAGCCCGCCGAACAGGTAGCCGCTGGTGGTGCGGCCGGCCATCTCGGCGATCAGCTCCGCCACGTCGGGCGTGCCGGCGTCGGCATGCACCAGCGCCGTGTGCGGCGCGAAGCCCAGCCCCGCCGCCAGCGGCGCCACGCCGGAGAACACCCGATACTGGCTTGCCGGCAGTTCGCACAGCATCACGGCCATGGCTGGCTCGTCGATGTACTCGGCGTTGGTGGCGCACACACCCACGCCCACGGTGCCGGCCCAGTCGGGCACGGCGGGCAGCTCGGCGCTCAGGTGATCGAGGATCTCGCGCGCCTCGCCGGCGTAGTGGTCGGTGATGTAGAGCAGGCCGAGCGTGGGCGCTGCAGCGTGGTCCGGCAGCGCCATCTGCGAACGCAGCTGCGCCAGCACCAGCCCGGCGGCCATGCGCCATTGCGGATGGGTGGCGTGGCCGTAGGGGAACAGTTTCATGGGTCCACTCTACCTGCTGCGCCCATTCCGTGCACGCCGCGGAAGAGCCCCTCGCCCGGCGCCAAAGGGGCGCCGCGGCAAGCCGGCGGCCGGGCTCACCCGGGCATCTTGAACGGCGGCGGCAGCGGCCAGCCCAGCAGACTGGCGGGTGCCGCCTGCTTGCGCGCGGGCCGACGGGCGGCGGTCTTCCTGGCCGCCGCCGGGGCCTTGGGCTTGGCCTTGCCGGCGGCAGCCTTCCTGGCCGCAGGCTTGGCGGTGCCTGACTTCTTCGCGGCGACCTTCTTGGCAGCCACCTTCTTGGCAGCGTGCTTCTTGCGGGCCGCCGACTTGCCTGCGGCCGGCGCCTTGGCTTTCTTGCGTGCAGCAGGTGCAGCGGCCGCCGCGCCATCGGCCCCCGAAGCGGCGCCGGAGGCATCTGCCGGCGCGCCCACTGCGGCGGAGCCTGCGGGCGGCACGGCACGCGCGGCCTCGCGCATGGCGCTGGAGGCGATCTGCTGGAACTGCTGCGTCAGCGCACCCCACCACTGCAGCGGGTCGGCCAGACCCGCCGCCGCCGCGCCGCCACCGGCATTGGAGGAAGCACGCTTTCTGGAGCCGGATGCGGCTTTGGCCCTTGCAGGATGGGCGTCGGCAGCTTCAGTTTCAGGGGCATCCGGAGCAGCCTCGGCAGCCGTTGGCTCGTCGGGCACGGCCTCGGGTTCAGCGGGCTCTGGCGACGCCTCGGCCTGCGCCGTGTAAGGCCAGGGCGACGGCCCATCCGCTCTGGCCTGCGGGCTGGCGGCCGGCGCTGGGGCCGGTGCCGGCGTGGGAATGGTGAAGGCCTTGGCGACCTCCGCCATGCTGAGGTTCATGCCAGCCAGCGCAGCCAGCGTCATCTTCTGCACCTCCAGCGCCTGGATGGTGGCCTTGACGGCGGTGCTGTTCTGCTCCAGCCAGAACAGCACGGCCTTCAGCTCCTGGATGCGCTTGTCCAGCTCGTCCACGCTCACCGTGGGTGCCACCCAGCCGCCCAGGCCAGGCAGCGGCGTGGCACCGGCGCGGGCGCTGCCGGTGCCGGCCTGCGCCAGCTGTTGCAGGAAATCGAAGCCGGGCACGAACTTGCCGAAATCGAAGGCGCTGGAATCGGACATGGCACACACCTTTCGTGGTTCCGCCGCGGCCACGCCGTGCGCGCCGCAGGCTCGCGCCAGCTTAGCGCAAAAACCATGGGCTGCAATGGGCGCTATGCCGCAGGAGCTGCCAGCGGGGCGGCACGGGTCGCCCTGGCCCGGCGCGGCCTGGGTACGTCACCACCGAACAGGTGGCCGAGTTCGCGGCACACGGTCTCCGGTGCGGAATCGACGATCTGCGCCAGCACCTTGAGCGAAGGCAGCGCCTGCCGCGCCAGCACCCCGCCGGGCGGCACCAGCAGCGCGAGCAGATGGCGCAGCCGCTCCCGCACGGTGCCGCTGCGCACGAGGCTCATCTCGAACGCCTGGCGCTGCTGCTGGCGCAGCGCGATGCGCGCCAGCGCGTGCTGCTCGGCCACGGCCAGCCACAGGGCCGGGTCGGCGCGCACCGGCGTCAGCGCCACGGCGCTTTCGCCATACGACGCGTCCACGAGCGAGGCCACGCCCACCAGATCACCCGGGCCGGCCAGCTGGATGGGCCGGGCCTCCGGCTCGTCGGGCCGCAGCAGCACCAGCCAACCTTCGGCCACGCGCCACAGCGGGCCACGCTGGCCGTGGTGCAGCAGCGTCTGGCCAGCCGCCAGGGCGATGCCCCAGCGGCGGGCGAGCCCCGCGCGCCCGGCGGCGGCAGCGTTGCCCGGCAATATGCGCGCAGCAGCGCGCGCGGCCGGACCTTCAGCCGCAAGAGAAATCCCGTTCATGTTCACAAGCTCCTTCGCTCGGCGCACGGCAGTTGCCACGCGGCCCGAGCCTTTCGATCCACGCGATAGCCGGACGCCGCCGCGGCGTCGGGCGCGCGGTCGGCGGTCAGGCGAAGGAAGAAGCGGTGAACCGTGGCGGGCCGCGCGGCGGCGCGGCCAGCGACCAGCTTGGCGGGATATCGGGGGCCGGCGCGACCGCCGGCTCGGGCAGGCTGCCGGTGGAACCTGCCCAGGCGAACTCCGCGCTGGCTGGCGCCAGGCGGTCGCCCATCAGCACGCACAGCGGGCAATGGTCGAGGAAGATGCCGTCGGGCGAACTTGTGTCGGATGCCGGCTGGCCCGCCTCAGCGCCCGAAGCATCGGCCGCCACTCGGACCCAGCGCACGCCGCTGGGTGTGCAGACTTCCACCCAGCCCTCGCCGCCGCTCAGGCTGGCCGCCAGGGCGCGCGACACGGTCGGCGCGAGCGCAGCCAGGCCCATCACCCAGAAGGTGAGCCAGATCAACCAGCGACGGCGGACGCGGTAGAACGTCATGCGTTCAGGTTCAGTTCAGAGCATGCGGCGCGACCGATGGGGTCCCCCAGGAAGCCGCGGAGCAGGCCGCGCCAGCCAACGCCGTGCCCGGGCTTGCACCGGGCACTGGCGTTGCCCCCATCCCCCAAGAGAGATGGGAAGGCGCGTCAGCGACTCAGGGGATGCCTCAGTGCTTGTGCTGCATCGGCATCCCGCCACCCATGCCGCCCGTGGGCGCGGCGCCCAGGGCGCGCACGGGCGCCTTGACCTCGCGCGTGAAGGTCTTCTTGTCCGGGCCTTCGAAGGTGAGCGTGAGCGGCACCTGCTCGCCGGCCGCCAGCGGCTGCTTGAGCGCCATCAGCATCACGTGGTAGCCGCCGGGCTTGAGCTCGGCTTGGGCGCCCTTGGCGATGGGCAGGCCGTCCTTGAGTTGGCGCATCCGCATCACGTTGTTGTCCATGGCCATTTCGTGGATCTCGACCACGCCGGCCACCGGCGAAGTGCCGGAGACCAGGCGCACGTCCTCGTCGGCCTTGATGGTCATGAAGGCGCCGGTGGCCTTCTGCGCGGCCACGGTGCCGCGCACCCAGGGCTCGGTGATGGTGACCTGCGCGTGCGCGGCAGCGGCGGTCAGGGTGAAGGCGGCCAGCGCCAGCAGATTGCGTTTCATGGGAAATACTCCGGAAATGGTGGGCAAGAAACCCCTGCGGGACGCGGGCTACGACTGCTTGAGCAGCATCTGCACATCGTGCGCGTAGTCCTGCGCGGTCTGCTCGTGGCGCAGCACCAGCCGCAGGCGGCCCTGGGGATCGAAGAGATAGGACTGGGCCGAGTGGTCCATGGTGTAGCTGCTGCCCGTGGGCACGGCCTTGTAATAGACCTTGAACTCGGCGGCGGTTTGCTTCAGCTCTTCGGGCGTGGGGCGCAGGGCGACGAAGCCCGGGTCGAACGCCGCCATGTACTCGCGCAGCAGCTCGGGCGTGTCACGCTCCGGATCCACGGTGATGAACACCACCTGGAAGCGGTCGCCGTCCTTGCCCAGCAGGCGCTTGACCTCGGCCGCGCGCGTGAGCGCCGTGGGGCAGACGTCCGGGCACTGGGTGAAGCCGAAGTACAGCTGCACCACCTTGCCGCGGAAATCCGCCAGCGTGCGCAGCTGGCCGTTGGCGTCGTGCAGGCTGAAGCCCTTGCCGTAGTCGGCGCCGGTGATGTCGATGCCGCGAAAGCCTTCCTGCTTGCCCATCACCTGGCCGAGCTTGTCGCAGCCCGCCAGCGTGCCGGCGGCCAGCGCCGCCACGGTGATGCCCGAGAGCCGCGCCAGCGCGGCGCGGCGACCGATATGGGCCATGGATGCAACCATGGTGTCCCCCGAATGCTGAATGAAAACCGATACTGGCCCACACCCGGCGGGCGCAGCCAGCTATTAAATTAGCAGCAATCAGGCGATGGCGGGAGGAGCGCGCGCCTGCCAGGGCAGGGCCGCGGCAGGCGGCAGCGGCGCCAGCACCGTGGTGTCGACAGGCGCGACCGGCAGCTGCGGCGGCAGTTGCGCCACGAAGGCCACCGGCGGCGGCGCCGAGGCCGGCACGCACAGCGGGCAGTCGAGGTGAGCCGCGCCCAGTTCCACCGCGCCGTCGTCGGTGATGACCACCGCCTTGAGCTGACCGCCGGTGGAGCAGATCAGCTCGATCGCCTGCGGATGCACCAGCGGCGCGGCCACCGCCACGCCGAGCGCGAGCGCGAACCACGCCAACGCGAGGCGGGCGAGATCACGGCTGCGGCGCAGGGTTTGCATCACGTGGCCATTATCACTGAGCATGCCGCGCGTCGGTTGCGCGACATCAAGGTCGCCCGTCGCTTGCTAAGCTGCCGCCTCCGTGCCGGCCGGCGCCGGCCGATCCCCAACCAAACCGGAGACTCCCATGCTCAAGCTCTGCGGCTTCGCCGCCAGCAACTACTACAACAAGGTCAAGCTCGCGCTGCTGGAAAAAGGCGTGCCTTTCGAGGAAGTGCTGGCCTGGGTGGGCGAGACCGACCTCGCCGCCAGCCCGCTGGGCAAGGTGCCCTATGCCATCACCGACGAAGGGGCGATCAGCGAATCCACGGTGATCCTGGAATACGTGGAGCAGCGCTACCCCGAAACCCCGCTCATGCCCGCCAGCCCCTACCAGGCCGCCAAGGTGCGCGAGCTGCTGCGCTACATCGAGCTGCACCTGGAACTGGTGGCGCGCAACCTCTACCCCGAGGCCTTCTTCGGCGGCAAGGTCAGCGACAACCTGAAAGAGAAGATCCGCCCGCAGCTCGAAAAGAACGTGGCCGCCTTCGCCAAACTGGCCAAGTTCTCGCCCTTCATCGCCGGCGACCAGTTCACCCTGGCCGACTGCGCCGCCGCCGTGCACCTGCCGCTGGTCTCGTCCTGCAGCAAGATCATCTACGGCCAGGACCTGCTCGCCGCCCTGCCCGTGAAGGACTACCTCAAGCACGTGGGCGAGCGCCCGACGGTGCAGAAGGTCAATGCAGATCGCAAGACCAACACCGAGCTGATGATGGCAAGGATGAAGAAGTAACTCCCCCTGGGTCGAGCAAGGCCCACCCCCAGGCTCGACACGCCTCGCGTAGTTGCGCCCCCTCACGGGGGGCACCGCCAGTGGCCGGGGGGAGACCCCGGCCACGGCGGTCACTGACATGGCCTGCTCCGCGGCCTTCGGGGGGCGCCAAAACTGGCCGCGCGCCCTGTTGTTCACTTCGAGGCCGAGCGAAGCGATGGCCCGTGTTCCCCAATCCCCTCTGGCCGTGCCGAGAAGCGCAGGGCGTGGGGCGGGCGCGGACACCGAAGGATGGCCGTGCTTCGTGCTCTGACTCGCTGGGGCTGTCCGAGCGGAGCGCTGCAAGCGCGCAGCGAGTTCCGCAGCGCCGCCCCGCGCACGAGCATCGCAGGCTGCCCGCAGCGAAGCGAAGGGACACGGCAAGTGGGGTCGCCTTTCTTTTGCCTACTTTTCTTTGGCGACACAAAGAAAAGTAGGTGCGCCGCCGGGCGCATATCCCGGCCTCCAGCGCCACCAGAAATACTACGCTTTCAATAGCTGCCTGCGCCCGCCACGCCTGGGCAAAACACCGATTCAGTTCAAAAAAATGCCACTCCCACGCAAGGCCGACCGCACAGCAGAGTCTGCGGCACCTCCAAACGGCGCGTTGGCAGGAACCTGGCAGGAGCTTGCGAAAGTACTTGGACAGTCTCAACCCGAACGACTGGTGTCGCTTGGGCAGACGGCGGGATTTCGAGAAAAATCGACGTCCAGACCAGGTATGACGGGCGCAGCCAGCTATCAATAAGGAAGCACCCCTCAACCACCGCCACCCCGACGCAAGGGCCGCAACCAGCCCGCGCCGATCAGTAGTTCGGCCGCCGCCGCTCGCGCAAGGATGCGACGCCCTCGTGCACGTCGGGACCGCCGAAGCCCATGAACTCCAGCGCCAGCGAGGTGTCGAAGCTCGGCCCCGCCTGGCGGTACCAGTTGTTCAGCGAATACTTGGTCCAGCGCACGGCGGTGGTGCTGCCGGCGGCCAGCTTGTCGGCCACCTCGTAGGCCTTGTCCAGCAGCTGGTCGTCGTCCACCGCCAGCGACACCAGGCCGATGCGCTCGGCCTCCTCGCCGGTGATCGGCTCGCAAAGCATCAGGTAGTACTTGGCCTTGGCCATGCCGCACAGCAGCGGCCAGCAGATGGCGGCGTGGTCGCCCGCGGCCACGCCCAGGCGCGTGTGGCCGTCGACGATCTTGGCGCTTCTGGCGGCGATGGAGATGTCGGCCAGCAGCCCCGCCACCAGCCCCGCCCCCACGGCCGGGCCGTGCATGGCGCTGACGATGGGCTTGTCGCAGTTGATGACGTTGTAGACCAGGTCGCGCGCTTCCTTCCAGACGCGGGTGCGCACGGCGAAGTCGCTCGCCATGTCCTGCACCAGCGCCAGGTCGCCGCCGCCGGAAAAACCCATACCCTCGCCGCGCAGCACGGCGCAGCGCACGCTGTCGTCCTTGTCGATGTCGCGCCAGATTTCCGACAGCTCCCAGTGCCCGTCGTGGCCGGCGGTGGGCAACTTGCCGTTGGCGGCCTTCATCTGCAGGTCGATCACGCCGCCGTCCTTGCCGCGGCGGGTGATGTGGAAAGTCTGGTAGCGGCTGTAGTCGGTCAATTGAAAGTCTCCGGGACCGGCGCGCCAGCCCGCAACCGCGCTGCCGCGGCGCGCACGGAACGCACCTGATGTTGGAAGCGGGCGCGCTGCCCGCACCAAGCCGAGGTTACACGACGTCCACCAGCTGCATCATGCCCATGTCCTCATGGTCCAGCGCATGGCAATGCCAGACGAACTTGCCGGTGAAATCCGTGAAGCGCATGCGGAAGGTGAAGTTTCCATGGGAAGGTACCGGAAGGGTGTCGCACCAGAACGGCGTGACCGGCTCGCCGTTGATCCTGACCACATACATGTCGTTGATGTGGATGTGGAACGGATGGGGGTACTCGTTCAGGCTGTGAATCGTCCACTCCTCGACCGCGTTCAGGGGCACCGTCTGGGTGGGCGTGAGGGACGACTGGAACGGACTCAGGCGGATCGAAGGCCCGGCCGCTCCAACCCCGAACACGAATTCGTTCTGCGGGTCGGGATCGGGAATGAACCATTGTTCCCCGGCGGGAATGGGCGAGGCGATGCGGGGGTCGTCCTTCTGCAGGGCCGCGAGCACCAGGTCGCGGTGCTTGCCGCCTGCGCGGGCCACCTCGTCGTCGGTGATGGGTTCGTACCCGGCCAGGGCGGGCAGGTTGGCGGGTGACGGCATCACCATGGTTACAGGCACACCTTCCACCACCAGGCGGCCGACGATCTCCTCGTCGTACTGGCTCGACGGCGCGCTGCCCGCCCGCAGCAGGTAACTGCCCGGCACATCACTGGCCTTCACGAGAACGGAGAGCCTGCCGCCCGGGTACAAGGCGTTGCCCGGCCAGTGCTGCACGTCGATCTGACCGGAAGCCAGCGTCAGCGGAGCGGTGGAAGCATCGACCGGGATGAACTTCTTGTCGAACACGTTGCCGTCCCGGGCGAACGATTGCATCACGTGCTGATCCAGCGTCGGGTTGAACGGGTAGAACGACGCCACGTTGATGAAGTGCCAGATCTGGATCTCGCCCGGCCGCATCGTCATTGTCGGCTGGTAGGCGCCATTGAGCACGAAGTTCGACGCCGTCACGTCTTCCGATTCAGCGAAGGTGTCGGTTCGCCCATCGGCGTCCAGCGACAGCTTGTGCACGTGGAACACACGCTCCGTGAACTCGTCAGGCGTCACGAACGCATCGTCGGGGCTGCGGATCAGGATGGCGCCGAACATGCCACTGGAGACCTGGGCATTCGTCGCGCCATGCAGGTGCGGGTGGTACCAGTAGATGCCGGGCGGGTGGTCGAGCGGGATATGCACTTCGTGCTGGCGCGTGGCGCCGGGCACCACGCCGGCGTCCCAGGAATCGACCATGTAGTCGCCGTATACCCCGGGGCGAATTTCCTTGGGGTCCACGTGCATGCCATGAAAATGCAGGTTGGTGCTGTTCTGGAAGCTGAGATCGGCGATCGTCGTCGGATCGACCGGGTTTGCGGGCAACTGGTTGACCAGCCGGATGCGCAGCACGTCTCCCGCGTTGACGATCAGGGTCGGCGCCATGTACTGGCCGTTGTAGCAACGCAGTTCCGTCATCACCTGCTGGGACGCCGCGGGATAGACCGCGGCCTGCGCGCCGGTGCTGGCATTGATGGTCCTGGGCTCGTGGCCGTAGCGAAGAACCAGGTCCATCTCCAACCGGCCGTTGACGGACCTCAGCACGCCAGGGTCGGGCAGCGTGTCCTCGGTCGTCGGGCCGTCACCGCCGCACCCGGCCAGGCCGGCCACGGACGATCCAAGGGTCAACGCGAACGTCCACCGCAGGGCGTCGCGCCGCGAGAGCGGCGCGGAAGAAGGTGTCGGATCAATCATGCTGGCTGCCTCCTTCATGCCAAGGAAATCCGGTTCGGACGCGTCATCACCGCGCTGGCGGACGGCATGCCACAGGCGGCGGTGCGGTTGTCGCCCCAGGCGTGGACGCCCTGATCCGACAACGCCAGCACATGGCCTTGACCCACCGACACCCGCGACACATGCCGCAGCGGTGCAATGCGCTGGGCGGCGGCTGTCTGGCTGGTCGCCTGGGTGGCCAGTTGCCCCATGCCGTTCCAGCCCCACGCGAACACCTCGCCGTGCACCGACAGCGCCACGCTGAAGTGCATGCCGCCGTCGATCTGCGCGATCCCGATGCCAGGGCGGATCGGGCGCGGCCTGACGTGAAACGCAGCGTCCGCGTCGCGCCCCTGCACACGGCCCAGTTGCCCGAGATGGTGCGAACCCCAGCCCCACAAGCGGCCTTCGCGATCGACGGCAAAGCTGTGGGTGTCGCCGGCGGCGACATCCCGCATTCCGCCAGGCAGGTTGACTTTGGTGGGGGCGGCAAGCCATTGCAGATCCCCCGTTCCCAACTGGCCCGCACCATTGGAGCCCCACGCCCAAATCTCGCCGTGCTCGTCCAGCGCCAGGACATGCGCATGACCCGCCGCGAGCTTTCGGATCGGCGGCAGCATCGCCACCTCACCGGGGCCGTTGAACAGTTGCGGCGCCGCACGCCCAAGCTGGCCCTGCACCCGCATGCCCCAGGACCAGACGGTGCCGTCCGAATACAGGGCAAACCCCGCCGATTCCGTCATCACCACCTGTTGGGGCCCGGGCGGCAGCTGGATCGGCGCCATCGCCGTGCTCCCGCGTTCGCGTGAAACGACTGGCCGGCACTCGAGCACCGAGCCCGCGTCTTCCACTGCGACGGTGCTCACAAAGCCGTCCACCACGCTGGCCCACCGCCGCCCCGGGTTGAGGGCCGCCGGTGCGGCGTGCGCGAACCTCCGGTGACCGATCTGATCGGCGCTTCCCCTGGTGGTGCACACATCGCTGAAATAGCCAGGTGGCAACTCCTGCGCCAGAAGCTGGATGGCCCCCCAGCACCATGCCGCGCCGTCCCGGGTCAGGAGGACCGATCGGTCCCGCCCCGCGCTGATTTGAGTCACGTTCATCATTTCTCCTCCTGGACGTTGGAGTCCGTACCTCAGCGGGGCCGCCATTGGGACTAAAGTTCAAGCTCAATTCATCATAGATGGGACGCAGGAGGCTATCAAGTGCGGGCACCGCGAGCCATGCGCGCGACAACAGAACAGGCCTCGGAAACCGTGAAAAAATGGGAATTACCTCGTGGCAGGCTCCTGAAGGCGAATGGAATCCGCCTCAAGTCGGGGCAGATGGTGCATACGCGCCATGCGTTCTTTTGACTACCTTGCGGGAAAGTAGAGGGTTCTGCCTTCCCAACGACGTCCAACACCCACCTGTCCGGGTTCAGGACGCGCGAAGCGCCCTTTGGCAGCCGCCGCTCCACGACCGCTCCCGGCGAGCGACAGCGCCACGCCCAACCCCGCCCGATGGCCATTTGCTCACCGCGGTGTTGCAGGGCGCCCCTGCGCGCCGCCCCGGCCATCCCCGCGCAAACGGAACACCAGCAGCAGCCCGGCCACCACCAGCGCCAGCCCCGCCAGGCTGCGCGGCGCCATGCGGTTGCCCAGCACCAGCCAGTCCAGCAGCGCGGTGCCGCCGGGCACCAGGTAGAACAGGCTGGTCACGTTGACCAGGTTGCCGGCGCGCAGCATGCGGTAGAGCAGCACCGTGGCCGCCACCGAGATCACGCCGCCCAGCCACAGCACCGGCACCCACAGGCCGGGCCCGGGCTCGAAGCGCAGCGGCTGCGCGGGCAGCAGCGCCAGGCTGAGCAGCAGCGCCACCGCGCACTGCAGCGGCAGCACGCGCAGCGGCGGCTGCTCGATGCGCTTCTGCGCCATGGCGCCGGTGGTGATGCAGGCCAGCGCCACCAGCGCCCACAGCACGCCGGCGGTGGAGACGCTGGCCTGGCGCAGGCTGTCGGCCACTACCAGCGCCAGGCCGGCCAGCGCCAGCAGCAGGCCGGCCAGCCGGCCCAGCGGGAAGCGCCGCTCCTGCAGCACCAGCGTGGCGATGGGCTGCACGCCCAGCACGGTGGCCAGCGCACCCGGCGTGAGGCCGTGGTCCATGGCCAGGAAGTAGGCGCTGGAATAGCCGCCCACCAGCAGCAGCCCGGTGCCGGCCACGCGGGCGCGCGTGCCGGGCTCCGGCAGCCAGCCGCGCGGGCCGCGGCCCAGCAGCGCCAGCAGGCCCAGCGCCACGGTGAAGCGCAGCGCCAGGAACACGAACGGGGAGGCGTGGTTCAGCCCCCAGCGGGAAAAAATGGCGCCGCTGCTCCACAGCAGCACGAACAGCGCCGTCGGCATGACATGCATGGAATCACCTGAGAATGAATTGGCTCGGAAACGGCGGCGCGCCAAGGCACCGCCGGGCGCTCCGCGTGGCGCGGAACACCGGCTGGTCAGGGCCGCGAGCGGGGTTTCAGCCGCGCGCGTTCAGGCCCGGGGAGGGGCCACGACCGCGGGTGGGCTCAGGTGATGAATCGACATAGGCGGGCGATCATGCGGCGCGCCCGCGGCGCTGTCAATCCGCTGGCGGCCGCGCCTGGCGCGGTGCCGCCACACCCGCCGGTCACAGCATCTCGCCGGCGGCGGGTGCCGGAGGCGGCAGCACCTGCGTGACCGTGAAGCCGCGCGCCGCCAGCAGCGCCGGCAGGCCGTCGGCGCCGATCATGTGCAGCGACCCCACCGCCACGAACACCTTGCGGCCAGAGGCGTGCAGCGCCGCGATGCGGTCCGCCATCGGGCCGTTGCGCGCACCCAGCAGCGTGTGCAGCAGCGCGCGCTCGGCCGGGGTGCCGGCGCAATCGCACCAGTCGGCGTAGCTGGCCAGTGTGCCGAGGTCGCTGTCGGCCCAGGCGTAGGCCAGCCGCGCGATGGTGGCGCGCGCGGTGCCCGATTCCAGCGCGCCCAGGGTTTCGTCGAAGCGGCGCAGGGTCTCGGCCTGGCTGTCGCCCGACAGCACGCGCATCTGGTCGCCCGCCCGCTCCAGCGCCCGCACCCGCTTGCCCAGGGCGCGGGCCGCGCCGGACAGCGCCGCGTCGATGCCGAACTCGGCGAACAGGCCGTCGCGCCGCGCGTCCAGCAGCGTCAGCGTGGAAGCCTGCAATGCCAGTGGCAGCGCGGCCAGCAGGGGCGAGGGCAGACACAGGTTCCGGGCCACCGCATCGCGGCGGGCGCGCCGGGCGTCGTCGAGTTCGGGCGCGGCGCCATCTTCCAGCGCGGGCCTGAGCGACTTCGCATCGAGCATGTCGAGCTCCACCGCCAGCACATCGCTCGCCTTCAGGGCCCGCAGCACCGTCGGCCCGGGAAAGGCCCAGGCCGGCGCCGCGACGTGCAGCGTGCCGTACAGCCAGGAGGCATGGCCATCCTGCTCGATGCGCCAGAGGTAGCCGCGGTCGCGCGCGTCGCGCACGCCCTGCCGCAGAAAGGCCTGGGTGGCGACCGGTGGCTCGGGCGGGCAGGCATCCACGCCCTTGCCGGGTGCCGTGGCGCAGCCGGCCAGCGCGGCCAGCAGCAGGAACATGGCAAATGCCAGCATCCAGCCGACCGGCCCCCTTGCCTGACGCCAGTTCGGAGAAGTTCCAGGCCCAAGTGCTGCTGTCATCACCAGGCTCAGGCAGCGGCCAATCGGCCGAGGCTTGCAAACAACTCGTCCACCTGCGCCGCAGCAAACACGCCTTCCGGCCCCTGGGCATGGATGTCCGTGAACGGCGACTGGTACAAGCGTTCCGGCGGCATCGCACCGAACTCCGTCAGGTGCTGCACGATCTCCTCGATGAACTGCAGCTGGCTCGCCGTGGCCGTGCTTCCGGCAACGAGATGCGCGAAAGCCTGCATGGCCGCCTCGCGGTCCAGGCCAACCAGGGACCGCACGAACGCCGGAAGGCTCTGATGCATCTCGCGTGCGCGCGCCAGGTTGTCGTCCGTGCCGCCTGCCTCATGCAGCAGATGCTCCAGTTCACCGAGATCCGCCTCGGTCAATGGCAAGCCGCGGCGCAGCTTCTGCAGGGCCAACCGGTCCGCGTGCTCGCGCAGAAAGACCTTGGCCTTCTCCCGGAACCGGTCAAAGTCCACAGCGCCCGCCACCAGCGGCATGCCCACTTCAAGCGCTTCGCCGATCTCGTCCTCGAAATCCGTGTAAACCACTTTTCGGCGGCTTTTCTCAAGCAGTTTGACCAGCGATCGCAGGCGGCGGCGGGCTTGCTCCAGCATTGGCAGCGTCACATCCAGCCACCACTCCTCGCCCGCCACGGCCTCGATCAACAACTGCTGTTCACGCACGGCGGGAATGGCCGTCAGTTCCAGCAAGGCATCCGCAAGCTGGCGGACCCTCTCTCTCAGTCGTTCATAGCCAGGCTCGGCGCGCAACCGGGCAAGTTGCAGGTTCAACAGCAAGAGATCGAAGCGCTTGGCGTCTTCGTCGTCGTCGCGCACGCTGGAGGGCAGCGCCGCCAGATGCTCGGCCGCTTCGGCCAGCTGCTCCGCCGTCGGGCGCTGCCACGCCTCCGGCCTGGCCCAGGTTTCCACCCACCTGCGCTGCGGGCGAACCACGAAATTCTCCAGCGTCATGCCCGCCACGATCTGCTGAAGCATCGTGGCGACGTCCTCGCGCATGCGCCATTCGGTCAGAGCCGGTGACGCCTGCGCCTGCTCCTTCACCTCGTGCTGGCTCCCGGAACGCCCGTCCAACGCAGCCAGCAGCTCCAGCCGCCGCTCGAACAACCGCTGGCTCAACGGCGCCGCCACCGCGCCATCGGCGCCTGGCATGTCCTGACTGAAGTACTCGAGGTTCTGGCAGAAATCGAAGATGAAGAAATCCTTCTTGTCGTCGCCTGGCCCGTAGAGGTCCCTGCACAGGCGCGTGCCGCGTCCCACCATCTGCCAGAACTTGGTCTTGCTGCGCACCATCTTGAAAAAGACCAGGTTCACGACTTCCGGCACGTCGATGCCCGTGTCCAGCATGTCCACCGAGATCGCGATGTGGGGCGCCTTGTCCTTCTGCGAAAAGTCGTCGATCAGCGATTGCGCGTACTCGGTCCTGAAGGTGATGACGCGCGCAAACTGACCCCGGTACTGAGGATAGTTCAGGTCGAAGCGCCTGGCGATGAACTCGGCATGCGCCTGGTTCTTGGCGAAGACGATGGTCTTGCCGATGCGGTCACCGCCTGCAACCCTGTGGCCGCGGGTCATCAGCACTTCAAGAACACGGTCCACTGTGTCGGTGTTGAAGAGCCACTTGTTGACGGCCTCCGCGCTCACCTCGTCGGGCGGCTCCGGGTTGTCCTCGTCCCACTCCAGCGCGTCCCACTGGTCTTTTTCATCATCGGTCAGTTCGTCGTACCTGATGCCCTGGCGCTGGAACTTCAGCGGCACCGACACCGCGCGCGGCGGCACCAGGTGTTTCTCCGCGATGGCCTGGTCGAGCCCGTAGGCGTCGGTGGGCACACCGTTCTCCAGATCGAACAGGCTGTACGTGTTGCGATCGATTTCGTCCTTGGGTGTGGCCGTCAGCCCCACCAGCAGCGCATCGAAGTACGAAAAAATGGCCCGGTACTTCTGGTAGATCGAGCGGTGGGCCTCGTCCACCACGATCAGGTCGAAGTGCCCGATACCGAAACGCCGCGCCCCGGACGTCGCATCGTCGATCAGCCCCATCATGGTCGGGTAGGTCGAGACATAGACCCGCCCCTCGGTCGCCTTGTCGGTCACCAGATTGACCGGGGCCGCCGCCGGCAGGTGCTTCTTGAACTCGCCCACCGCCTGGCTCACCAACGCCACCCGGTCGGCCAGGAACAGCACCCGCTTGCACCAGTTGGCCTTCATCAGCAGATCCACCAGCGCGATCACCGTGCGGGTCTTGCCCGCGCCGGTGGCCATCACCACCAGGGCCTTGCGGTGCTGCTCGCGCTCGAAAGTCTCGGCAATGCGGCGGATGGCCCGGTGCTGGTAATGCCGCTCGACGATGCCGGTTCCAATCACCGCGTCCGCCAGCCTTGCGCGGCTGCCGCGGCGCTGGATCATCAGTTGCAGCTCGTCCTTCTTGTGGAAACCCTGGACCGCGCGCGGCGGGCTGCTGGTGTCGTCCCACAGCCAGTGCTCGTAGCCGTTGGTACCGTACATCACCGGCCGCTGGCCGAACTGCGCCTGCAGCGCATTGGCGTATAGCCTGGCCTGCTGCTGCCCTTCCATGGCGCCGCGGCGGGTGCGCTTGGCCTCCACGATGGCCAGCGGCTTGCCGTCGTCGCCCCACAGCACGTAGTCGATGAAGCCCTTGCCCGCCGCGTTGGGCATGCCGGCGACCTCGAATTCGCGGTCGCGCGCCTTATCGAGCGCCCAGCCGGCCTCCTTGAGCAGCAAATCGATGAACAGGTCGCGCGTCTGGGCTTCGTCCCAGTCGTGCGCCTGGGCCGCCTGGGCCGCGCTGGCGGCATTGGCCTGCTTGGCCGCCGCCACCTCGGCGCGCAGCAGCGCCAGCTCCGCGTCCAGCGCGGCGTTGCGCGCCTGGGCTTCGCGCAGCTGTACGTCCGCCCGCGCCAGCGCCTCGGCCTTCTGCTGCAGTGCCTCCTGCGCCGCGGCCTCGGCGGCGCGGCTGGCCGCCGGCTGAGGCGCGGGGCGCGGTAGCAGTTCGATCCGGAACCGCGCGCCTGGCTCCGGCCGTGCGCCCACCTGCCGCGCATACTGCCGCGCCAGCCAGAAGGCCACGTGGAACAGCTCGCGCAAGGCGTCCGTCGCCTCCCTGGCGGCCACCGGCCGTGCCTGGTGCACCGCGTGGTTGCCCAGCTTGCGGATCACGTCCATCTTGGCGAGCAACGCCGGCCCCACCAGCTGCCGCAGGCTGGGCTCGGCCAGAAAGGCCGCCAGATCGGCCTTGTAGGGCAGGCGCAGCGCCCCGCCCCGCCCGCCTTCCGCCTGGAACAGCCAGGCCACCGTCAGCTCCAGCGTGCGGCGGGCGTAGAAGCAGGCCGTGCGCGGATCGGTCAGCGCCGCCTGCTCGGCGCGCAAGGCCTCGGCGTGCAGGTCCGGCCAGTCGGCGGCCAGGAAGGCGAAGTTCGATCCCGTCACGGCGCGGCATCCATGGGCAAGGGCTCGTTGGCAAACAGGTTGACGTAGGGCTCGTACCTGAAGCGCCGGTTGCGCGCATGCCCGGTCATTTCTCTCAGCACGTCCAGCTCCACCAGGCGGCGGACCAGGGTGTTGGCCGCCGCATAGGTGGTGCCGGTCAGCGTCACCACATCCGCCACGCTGAGGATCGGCCGGTTGAACAGGGCCTCCAGCACGCGGTGCCCGTTGCCGGCGCTGCGGCCCAGGCGCTCTGTGATCGCCGCCCGGTGCTGCTCGCGCAGCAACTGGATGCGCCGCGCCGTCTCCGCCGCCTCGGCCGCCACCTCCACCACGCCCTGCAGAAAGAACCGCAGCCAATCCTCCCAGGCGCCACGGTCGCGCACGGCCTGCAGCAGCTCGTAATACCGCTGCCGGTGCTGCTTGAAGTAGTGCGACAGGTACAGCACCGGCTTGTGCAGGATGCCCTGCTCGGTCAGCAGGAAGGTGATGAGCAGGCGCCCCACCCGGCCGTTGCCGTCCAGAAACGGGTGGATGGTCTCGAACTGCACATGCGCCAGCGCGGTCTTGACCAGCGGCGGCAAGCCGTCGTCCTGATGCAGGTAGCGCTCCAGCTCGCCCAGGGCCTGCGGCACCTCGTGCGGCGGCGGCGGCACGAAGCTCGCCGTGGCCAGCGTGCAGCCGGCCGGGCCGATCCAGTTCTGGCTGGTGCGCAACTCGCCCGGCTGCAGGCGCCCACCGCGCACGCCCTGCATCAGCTCCGCGTGAATCTCGCGGATCAGACGCACCGACACCGGCAGTTCATGCAGGCGCGACAGGCCATGCTTCATGGCCCGCACATAGTTCACCACCTCGTCCACGTCGCGCGGCAGGCTGTCGTCGAACAGGTCGGCCTCGGCGGCCAGCAAGTCCTGCAGGGAACTCTGGGTGCCTTCGATCTGGCTGGAAAGCACGGCCTCCTTGCGCACGTACATGAAGACGAACAGATCGGGGTTGGGCAGCGTCAGCACCGAGCCGTCCAGCCGGCCCAGCGCCCGGTCGGCCTGGGACAGCAGTTGCTGCAAGCCGGTACCCAGCACCAGCGGCGGCGCGGGGGGCAGCGGCGCCGGGCTGAAAGCCCGGTAACCCGTGGGCTGCCGTAGGTAGCGGCCCGCCCGGAGGCCCGGGTCGCCCGCCGTGGGCTCTTCAGGGTTGCTCATATGAAAGGCTGGCTTGCATATGGAGTGGATGGGTCTTTATATGATAGCCACGCTATCACATGGAGGCGGACTTTTGGCTTGTGATAGCCAGCCGAGAACATGGCTATCTGCCGCATGTGTCGCAAAAAGCCGAAAACGGGAACATGTCAGGGCGCACCTGTTCCTGCCGGCGACACATCAAGTTCGGCAGCCGGCAACGCCGCCTGCAAACGCCTGCTGCTGCAGCGAGGCGAACAGCGTATCCAGCGCGACCAGGGCGCGGCGGTGGGTGGCTTTGAGGGCTTCGATGGCGGCGATGCGGGTGGCGAAGGTTTGTTCTAGCGCATCACCGGGTCTTGGGATGCGGAGACTCTGCAGGCCATGGGCGTCCAATCGCTTTGTGCCGTGACCTGCTTCTGAAACCTTCTCAAGCACGAATCCTGATTGGCTGCGCAAGCATGCGGCCAAGAACTGACTGTTGACGGGTTGTTTGGGTAAGAGCGCTTTGAGGTCTTGATTGATCGTCGCTGGTATCCGTAAAACGCAAACTGGAAACGTGTGAGCGAGGATCATTCCCCGCACCACTATCGCAACAGTGTCTTTGGGCAACAGTTTCAAAGTTGTCGTTTCGGGTACGTGCTCTGAGATGTGATCTTCCGAATCAAACAAATCTTCGGCCTTCATGTCCTTGGCGCTGAACCAAGGTAGCTCACCTTCCCAATATTCCTTTTTTGCTTTTGACGGAGTGCTCCCGCTGTAGCAATGGCACAGATCGGTCAGAGATTCCGTCGGCCACCCCTTCGGATTCACCACCGGGTCCCCAAACATATCGAGAAAGAGGGACTGGGTGAGGCTGTCAAGCAGGGCCAGGGCGGTGCGGCGTTGGGTTCGGAGGGTTTCGGCCTGGTCGAGGATGGCGGCGATGCGGCGTTGCTCTATCAGCGGTGGATGAGGGATCGCGAGGTCCGCCAAATCACGCGCGTAGACATGCGGCTGCGCTGCGCCGGAACGAAGCTTCTTATAGATATAGCTCTGGAGATTGACCAGCGCGTGATAGACATACCGCGCATCTGTTGACGGCGATTTGGGTGCCACAGTCGAGCAGTCTGATGCAAAGATCGGCTGGCTCCAGAAGTTGACAAATCCCGCATTCGCGCCCGATGCGCTAACCGAAATAACGTTAGCAGGGCGATTGGAAGTCTTATGAAAATAGCTTGGCTGTAGGCCGCCTGCAACGACTGGAACAGTGCCCGGGGCCGTCTGCGTTTGCGTAATCGTGGTACCGCGAAGCACATTACATATATCGCCGAGCCGCACTTTCGGCCAAGTCATCTCAGCATCCCCTCCAACGCCTTCATCCCCTCCGCAATCTCCCCCTCGATCCGCCGCAGCTCCGCCATGATCTCGGCCGGCGCCCGGTGCTGCACCTCCTCATGCACCACCTCCTTGTAGCGGTTCAGGCTCAGGTCGTAGCCGTTGGCGGCGATGTCGGCCTTGGGCACGCAGAAGCTCTGCGCGGTGCGGGGGCGCTGGCGCTCGGTGCGCTCGCGCTCCTTCCAGCGCAGCAGCACGTCGGGCAGGTTGTTCTTCGGATGCTCATCTTCCGATAGCTGGCTGCGCCCGTCCACCAAGGGCTGGAGGCCTAAAAGGCTTGACTCCAGCAGGGGCTGGCGCTTGTCGTCCAGGCTCCAGCCGTCGGCCTGCAGGTCGTAGAACCACACGTGGTCGGTGCCGCCGCTCATGGTCTTGGTGAAGAGCAGGATGGCGGTGCTGACGCCCGCATAGGGCTTGAACACGCCGCCGGGCAGGCTGATGACGGCATCCAGCTTCTGTTCTTCCACCAGCAGGCGGCGCAGCTCCCTGTGCGCCTTGCTGCTGCCAAACAGCACGCCGTCGGGCACGATGACGGCGGCGCGCCCGCCGGTCTTGAGCAGGCGCAGGAACAGGGCCAGAAACAGCAGCTCGGTCTTCTTGGTCTTGACGACGGCCAGCAGGTCCTTGGCGGTGTTCTCGTAGTCCAGGCTGCCGGCAAAGGGCGGGTTGGCCAGGATGAGGCTGTAGGCGCCGGCGTCGCCCGCGCTGCCCTGCGAGAGGGAATCGCGGTATTCGATGGCCGGGTGTTCCACGCCGTGCAGCACCATGTTCATGCTGCCGATGCGCAGCATGGTGTGGTCGAAATCGAAGCCATGGAACATGGCGTGGTGGAAGTGCCGGTTCTGCGCCGGCACGCGCAGCATGTCGGGGTAGGTGGCGCGCAGGTAGTTGCTGGCGGCCACCAGGTAGCCGCAGGTGCCACTGGCCGGGTCGCAGATGGTGTCTTGCGGGGTGGGGGCGGTGAGCGCCACCATCAGCTGGATGATGTGGCGCGGGGTGCGGAACTGCCCGTTCTGCCCGGCCGAGGCGATCTTGCCGAGCATGTATTCATACAGGTCGCCCTTGGTGTCGCGGTCGTCGAGCGGAATGCCGTCGAGCAGATCGACCACCTTGCCCAGCAGGTTGGGCGTGGGGATGGTGAAGCGCGCGTCGCGCATGTGGCGGGCAAAGGCCGATTCGGCCGCCGGGCCGCCGGAGGCGTGCAGGCCGCGCAGGAAGGGGAAGACGTGCTCGCTGAGCACCTTGAACATCTGCTCCGGCCCGACGTTCTTGAAGTGCGACCAGCGCATCTGCGCGTAGGGCAGGCCGCGCTCGTCGCTGCCCGGCGGGTAGACGCGCACGGGCTGGGTCTTGAAGCGGGTGGCCTTGTGGTCTTCGCGGGTCTGGTCGGCATCCAGCGCGCGCAGGAAAAGCAGGTAGGTGATCTGCTCGATCACCTCCAGCGGGTTGGCGATGCCGCCCGACCAGAAGGCGTTCCAGACCTGGTCGACGCGGTTGCGGAGTTCACCGGTAAGCATGGGAGCGGGCGTGGTGCAGGAAGTCGTTGGAAGTGGCGTTGTCGGCGGCGGCGCCGGCCGATGGCGGCGCGCCGCGATGTGGATGGAACGTTGAATCCATGCTCAGATTGCTTTTAATTTGATAGCTGTCTGCGCCCGCCACACCTGGGCCAGAGGCATGTTTCATTGAAAATTTACGCCACCACCTGCTCGATGGCGCCGAACACCGATTGGCCGTCGCGGCCCTTCATCTCGATGCGCACGGTGTCGCCCGGCTGCAGGTAGCCGGTCTTGGCGGCGCCGTCCTGCAGCTGCTCCATGGCGCGCTTTTCGGCGATGCAGCTGTAGCCCTTGGGCCATTCGCGCCGGCCGCCGTCTTTCTCCACGCCGGGGTTGCTGACGGTGCCGCTGCCGACGATGGTGCCGGCGGAGAGGCGCCGCGTCTTGGCCGCGTGGGCGATCAGGTCGCCGAACGAGAAGCGCATGTCGGGCCCGGCGTCGCACAGGCCGACCTTGCGGCCGTTCCAGGTGGTCTGCAGCGTCAGGTGCACGCGGCCGTCCTGCCAGGCCTCGCCCAGTTCGTCGGGGGTGACGGCCACCGGGCTGAAGGCGGTGGCGGGCTTGCCCTGGAAGAAGCCGAAGCCCTTGGCCAGCTCGTCGGGGATCAGCTCGCGCAGGCTGACGTCGTTGGCCAGCATCACCAGGCGCACGGCGTCCAGGCCCTGCTCGGGCGTGGCGCCCAGCGGCACATCGGCGGTGACGACCGCCACCTCGGCCTCGAAGTCGATGCCCCAGGCCGGGTCCAGCCCGCGGATGGGCGCGCGGGCGCCCTGCAGGTCGTCGCTGCCGCCCTGGTACATCAGCGGCTCCTTGAAGTAGCTTTCCGGCACCTCGGTGCCGCGCGCGGCGCGCACCAGCTCCACGTGGTTCAGGTAGGCCGAACCATCGCACCACTGATAGGCACGCGGCAGCGGCGCCAGGCACTGCGCGGGGTCGAACGGGAACGCGTGGCGCGCCTTGCCGCCGTTGAGCGTCTCGTACAGATCCTGGAGCTGCGGGGCGATGAAGTTCCAGTCGTCCAGCGCCTGCTGCAGGCGGTGCGCGATGCCGGTGGCGTAGTGGGCGGTTTCCAGATCGCGCGAGACAACGACGAGTTGGCCGTCGCGCGAGCCGTCTTGGTAGGTGGCCAGTTTCATGAAAAGCGGGAGGAGGAAGGACGACGGGCGCGTGCGTCGCGCCCGGACGGGTGCCAAAATTCTAGTGGCCCCGCCCAACGCCACATGTTGTCGCCACCCCCGCCCTCCTCCAGCGCCCGGCCGCCCTGGCGCCGGCTCGGCCTGCTGGCGCTGGTGGTCGCCGCCGCGCACGCGCTGCTGCTGGGGCCCGCGCTGGTGAGCCGCGCCGCGCCAGGCACGGCTGTGGCACCCGGGCGCGTTCCGACGCTGCTCACGCGCGCGCTGCCGCTGGCGGTGGCGCGGGCGGAGGCGCCTGAGCCGCCTTCCCACGAGCAGGCCGCGACCGAAACGCCGGCTACCGCACGCCCCGCGCCGCCGCGCCCTATGGCCCGCACGCCGGCAACGCCTTCGCGCCCGGCACCCCAGGCCCGGCGCGCCCGACTTCCTGTGGCCATACCCGCCGAGCACGCGGCCGTGGCGCGCAACGCCGATCCGCTGGCCACGGTCGCCGTGGCCGGTGCCGCGGCGGCGGTCGGCGACGACGCGCCGCGCGCGGTCATCGTGGCCGCCGCGCAGCCGGTGAAGCCGATCGGAGCCGAAGCGTCTGCAACCCATGCCCCCACGCCCGCCGGAGCGGGCGTGGCCACCGAACGACCCGCGCCCGCCGCCTCGGCCGCCCCGCCCCCTGCCGCCGCCGCCAGCCACGCCGATGCGCCGGCCCACGTCGCCCCCAGCGCGCAGCTCGTCTACCAGGTGAGCGGTCACGCACGCGGCATCCCCTACAGCGCCAGCGCCACGCTCGACTGGCAGCAGGACGGCAGCCGCTACGCCGCGCAGTGGAACTTCGCCGGGCCGCTGGGCCTGACACGCCAGCAGACCAGCGCCGGCGCCATCACCCCGCACGGGCTGGCGCCGGAGCGCTTCGGCGAGCGCAGCCGCTCCGAGCGGGCGGCGCACTTCGAGCGTGGGCGCGGCCGCATCGTGTTCTCGTCCAACACGCCGGAGGCCGAACTGGCCGCCGGCGCGCAGGACCGCCTGAGCGTGACGCTGCAGCTGGGCGCGCTGATCGCCGCCGCGCCCGCGCGCTACCCGCCGGGCACGCACATCGTGCTGCAGGTGGCCGGCGCGCGCGACGCCAGCGCCTGGGCTTTCCAGGTGCTGGGCGACGAAACCCTGCAGCTGGCCGGCCAGCCGCCCATGCCCTGCGTGAAGCTGGAACGCCAGCCGGACGAGCCCTACGGCCAGCGCATCGAGCTGTGGCTGGCACGCGAGCGACATTTTTTGCCAGTGCGCCTGCGCATCACCCAGGGCAACGGCGACGTGGCCGACCAGCGGCTGGCGGAGCCGCCGGGCGCGAATTAGCCCTTCTTGAGGCCATTTGGCGCATTCAAGCGGGGCTTTGGCCGCTTTTCCAGCGGAAATCCGGCAAGCTGTCACGCCCCGTCACACCCGCGCGGTGTTCTTCACAACGGCTTGTCAGCCTTGAAACTGGCCCGAACGTTGCTATGTGTGGGTGGCAAGTTGTCTTTGGCCCTCCCTCCTCCGCTGAAAGGACCACACCGCTCCATGAACACCCTCTACGACTCCGAGTCCTTTGCCGTCGTCCATCTGCAGGCCGAACTGCCTGCCGGTGCCGATGCGCCTCAGGACGGGCCGCAGCTCGCGCGCCACGGTTTCGAGATCGTGGACAAGCGCTCGGGCAAAGAGGTCTACCTGGACGGCCTGTGGGCCGAGCTGTTCCAGCAGCGCATCGCCGCCTGGCACGAAAACACGCCCACCCAGGAAGAGGTGGAAGACACGCTGGAAGGCTACGCCACGCTGGCGCAGAACCCGGTGGTGTTGCACTGACACCCCTGGTACATCGGGGCACCTGCTGAGCCGCTGACGCGCCTCGGTGCCCGGCGCCAGAGGCGGCGGCGTTTCGGTCTGTCCAAGTCTGCGTGGGCGGACTTGTAGCCACAGGCCTCGGCCCCCCTCTCTTCGCCAGGTGGAACTGCGCCACTCGCCGGCGCCGGGCCGGCCGCGGCGGTCATCCGCGTGGCCTGCTCCGTGGCCATTCACCCTCTTCACCAGATGCACCTCGGTGGTGCATGGCGTGGGGCATCAGCCCCCAATGACTCCTGAATTCATAGCTGCCTGCGCCCGCCACGCAAGGACAAAACCTCAATTTTTCCTGGAATCCGGCTTGAGCCAGCGGCGGTAGAGCGGCTCGGCCAAGGTGAGCACGGCGACCAGGCGGCAGACCTGGAAGGCGGTGACCACCGGGGCGCCCAGTTGCAGCACCTTGGCGGTGATGGCCATTTCGGTGATGCCGCCGGGCGAGGTGGCCAGCAGCAGCGTCACCGGGTGCAGCCCGGTCAGCAGCGCCAGCAGCCAGGCAAACACCGCCGACACCGCCAGCAGCGCCAGCGTCTGCAGTACGCTGCCCAGCAGCCAGCGCGGCGCGCCGTGGGCAAAGGCGGGCGTGAAGCGCACGCCCAGGCTGATGCCGATCACCAGCTGCGCCGCGTTGGACAGCGGCCTGGGCACGTTGCTGAGCTGGATGTCCAGCGCCGCGATCAGCATCGCCACCAGCAGCGCCCCCAGGAACCACGGGTTCGGCCGGCGCGTGGCGCGCATGGCCAGCACCCCCGCGCCCGTCAGCAGCGCCAGCAGCGCGAAGCCAAGCGGCTGGAACCGGTCGACCGCCGGCACCATGTCGATCGCCTGCAGGTGCCAGTGCTGCTTGGACCACTGGATGGCGAAGGGCAGCACCAGCACCACCACCGTCACCCGCACCGTGTGGGCGGCGGCCACCAGGTCGGTGCGGGCGCCGGCGCGCTCGGCCAGCAGGGTCATCTCCGAGGCGCCGCCGATCGACGAGGCGTAGAACGCCGTCGAGCGCAGCGCGCCGTCCGGCACGCCGGCCAGCCGGCCGCGGTGCATCCACCACAGCCCCTGGCTGCCCAGCCAGCCCAGCAGCAGCGCCCAGGCCGCGCCCAGCAGCACCGCCCACCACAGCGTCGCCAGCATGTGCAGCACCTCGGGCGTGAAGTACAGCCCCAGCGCGCCGCCGATGGTCCACTGCCCCATGTTGCGCAGGCTGAGCGCGCTCTGCGTCGGCACGCCGGCCAGGGTGGCCAGCGCCGTCGCCACCAGCGGGCCGATCATCCAGGGCAGCGGCGTGTGCAACCCCACGCACAGCTCGGCGGCGCCGAAGGCCAGCAGCAGGGTCAGCAGCACGCGCCAGAGGCGCGGCCAGTCGGTACGGAACGGCAGGGGCATGGAACTGGGGCCTGTTCACGCCATTTTGGGCGATGCGTTGCGATCCGAATGGGCCAGGGTCAAGACGCCAGCCGCAGGCAAGGTAGGTACCTTGGCAAGGATGGCAACGCCGGCGATAGCCCTTTCGGGTCGCAACCCGGAGGGAACAGGCCCTGGCAGGCGAGGCGCGTAGTATCGTGCCATGCCCATCCTGCGCGCGCTGTCTGCCACCATGATCCTGACAGCCGCGCTGCTGCTGGCGGCCTGCGGCGCGCTGCCGGCGCCGGCCCTCACCCCGCCCGAGGAAGCCCGCCTGGCAAGCCTGCTGCCGGCCGACGCCCTGCTGATCGGCGAGCAGCACGACGCCCCCGAGCACCACCTGCTGGAACGCCAGGTCGTCGCCTGGCTGGCCGCCCGCGGGCAGCTGGCCGCGCTGGCGCTGGAGATGGCCGAACAGGGCCACGGCACCGCCGGCCTGCCGCCGGATGCCAGCCAGGCGCAGGTGCGCGCCGCCCTGGCCTGGAACGACGACGCCTGGCCCTGGCGCGACTACGGCCCCAGCGCCATGGCCGCCGTGCGCGCCGGCGTGCCGGTGCTGGGCGCCAACCTGCCCGCCGCACGCCTGCGCGAAGCCATGCGCGACACCGCGCTCGACACCGGCCTGCCGCCGCCCGCCATGGCGGTGCAGCAGCAGCGCATCCGCGAAGGCCATTGCGAACTGCTGCCGGAACGCCAGATCCAGCCCATGACGCGGGTGCAGATCGCGCGCGACATGGCCATGGCGCGCACGCTGGAACAGGCGCACCAGCGCGGCCGCACCGTGCTGCTGATCACCGGCAACGGCCATGTGCACCGCAGCCTCGGCGTGCCACGCTACCTGCCGCCGGATTGGAAGACAAAAGTGCTTTCAGCCCAGGCGCAGCAGGCGCGGGCAGCTACGGAAAACGAAGCAGACGAAGCGGCCGCCGGCCCCGCCCTGCACGCCGGCGACCTGGCCTGGCCGACCCCGCCGGTGCCGCCGCGCGACCACTGTGCTGAACTGCGCGAGCAGATGAAAACGCCGCGTCGGCCCTGACGCCTGGCCCGCTCACGGCGACACCCGTCGTGACCCTTGAAATTCTGGAGCGAAATCGGTGCTTTGCCCAGCTGTGACGGGTGCAGACAGCTATTAAAAGTGCAGCATCGGTGGAATCGCAGCGGTCGGAATGTCCGCTCGGTCTTGCGTGGAGTCCGTAGCGCGTTCTTTGAATGAAATCGTGGTTTTTCCCAGGTGTGGCGGGCGCAGGCAGCTATTGAAAGCGTAGTGTTTCTGGTTGCGCTGCAGGCCGGGATGTGCGCCCGGCGGCGCACCTACTTTCTTTTGCTTCGCCAAAAGAAAGTAGGCAAAGAAAAGGCGACCCCACTGGCCGCGTCCCTTCGCTTCGCTGCGGGCAGCCTGCGATGCTCGGGCATGGGTCGGCGCTGCGGAACTCGCTTTGCGGCTACGCCGCTCCGCTCGGACAGCCGCAGCGAGTCAGAGCACGAAGCATGGTCTTGCTGCGCAGCCCATGCCCGCCCCACGCCCTGCGCTTCTCGGCACGGCCAGAGGGGATGGGGAGAAGACGGGCCATCGCTTCGCTCGGCCCCGAACTCTGCGAAGGCAACGCGGCTCGTTCTGGCACCCCCAGAAGGCCGCGGAGCAGGCCATGCCAGCGAACGCCGTGCCCGGACTTGCACCGGGCTCTGGCGTTGTCCCCCTCACGCAGTAAGAGGGGGAAGGCACCGAAGGCGACTCAGGGGGTCAGTGCCTATACGGATTGCCCGGATGCCGGTCGTACCGGTTGGGTACGCCGTCGCGGTCGCTGTCGCCGCGTGGGCGGTTGGGATGGCGGTCGTAGCGGTTGGGGATGCCGTCATGGTCGCGGTCGCCATAGGGCCGGGCGTGCGGAGGCGGGCCCGGCCGGTAGGCCGGTGGGCCGCCGCGCTCCCAGCGCTCGGGGCGGTAGACCCAGCGCGGGCCGTCGGCCACCCAGCTGGGCGCCACGTACACATAGCCCGGGCGCGCCACCACCCAGTGGCCGCGCCGCCAGACGTAGTTGCCGTGAATCCAGGCGTAGTGCCCCGGCGCCCAGACGTAGCCCGGCCGGACGCCCGGGGGCGGGCCTTCCATGCGCGGGGGCGGGGGCGGGCCGATCTGCACGGAAATCACGGCCTGGGCCTGCGCGGCCGTGGGCAGGATCATGGCGGCGGTGCCTGCCAGGGCGGCGGCGGCAAGCACCGCGGCCTTCAGGGGTGTCCGGATCATCTTCATCTCCTTGGAAGTACAGGGGGACAAGTGTCTAACGTGCCAGACCCTTGCCCGGATGTAAATGCCCTGCAAAGCTTCGCGAGGAAATGCGCTGCCCCGGTGTAGGACCAGACCTGCCGGGCCAGCCGTTCCGGGGCCTGTGCACGCAGTTCCGGGCGTGCGAACAGGCCCTGGCTCACCAGGTGTCGATGAAGCGCCCGCCCTCGCCCGCCGGCCGCGCCTGGGCCGAGGCCAGGCCGCGCACCAGCCAGCCGCGGGTGTCGGCCGGGTCGATCACGGCGTCGATCTCCAGCGCGGTGGCCATGTTCATGGCCTCGCCGTGGTGGTACTGCTGGGCCACCAGTTTGGCGAACAGGGCGTCGCGCTCCGGGCCTTCCGGCACCGCCTCCAGTTCCTTGCGGAAGCCCAGGCGCACCGCGCCTTCCAGCCCCATGCCGCCGAACTCACCGGTCGGCCAGGCGATGGTGAAAAAGGGCGCGTGGAAGCCCCCGGCCGCCATGCCCATGGCCCCCAGCCCGTAGCCCTTGCGCAGCACCACGCTGAAGAAGGGCACGCGCAGCGCGGCGGCGGTGACGAACAGCCGGCTCACGTGGCGCACCTGGGCGGTGGTCTCGACCTCGGGGCCGACCATGAAGCCGGGCGTGTCGATCAGGCTGACGATGGGCAGCCCGTGCGCATTGCACAGCTGCATGAAGCGCGCGCCCTTGTCGGCGGCGTCGGCGTCGATGGCGCCGCCCAGGTGCAGCGGGTTGTTGGCCATCAGGCCCACCGGGCGGCCTTCGATACGCGCCAGCGCGGTGTGGATGCCGGCGCCGAAGCCGGTGCGCAGCGGCAGCAGGCTGCCCTCGTCCACCAGGCCGCGCATGGCGGCGCGGGTGTCGTACACGCGCAGGCGGTTTTCCGGCACCACGGCGCGCAGCAGGCGTTGGTCGGGGCAGGTCCAGTCCTTGAAGCGGCCCTGGAAGAAGGCCAGGTAACGGCGGGCGGCGGCCACGGCCTCGGCCTCGTTCTCGGCCAGCACATCGATCACGCCGTTGCCGTGCTGCACGCCGCTGGGGCCGATCTGCTCGGGCGTGAACACGCCCAGGCCGCCGCCTTCGATCATGGCCGGGCCACCCATGCCGAGGTTGCTGTCCTTGGTGGCGATGATCACGTCGCTGCAGCCCACCAGCGCGGCGTTGCCGGCAAAGCAGCGCCCGGACACGATGCCGATCACCGGCACCCGGCCCGACAGCGCGGCGTAGGCGGCGAAGGTGCCCACATCCAGCCCGGCCAGCACGTTGGCGTCGACATCGCCCGGGCGGCCGCCGCCGCCTTCGGCGAACAGCACCACCGGCAGCTGCTCGCGCTGCGCCAGGCCCAGGATGCGGTCGGTCTTGGCGTGGTTGCGCATGCCCTGCGTGCCGGCCAGCACGGTGGCGTCGTAGGCCATGACCGCGGTGCGCGCGCGCTCGGCGCCGAAGATGGCGCCGTTGACGCCGCCCACGCCGGTGACCATGCCGTCGGCCGGCGTGTTGGCCACCAGGTCTTCCACACTGCGGCGACGCGTCTGCGCGGCGATGGCCAGCGCGCCGTATTCGATGAAGCTGCCCTCGTCGCACAGATCGGCGATGTTCTCGCGCGCGCTGCGCATGCCGCGGGCGTGGCGCTTGGCCATCGCCTCCGGCCGAGCGGCGTCGAGCGTGAGCGCGTGGCGGTCCAGCACGCGCTGCAGGTCGAGGCGCACGTGGTCGGGGTCGTGCGCGGCAGCGTCCTCGGCGGCATGGGTGGCGGCGTGGCCGCTTTCTTCCAGCACCAAGATCACGTCGCCCTGCGCCACGTAGGCACCCGGCTCGCCGAACAGCTCGCGCACCACGCCGGCGTGCGGCGCGCTCAGCACATGCTGCATTTTCATGGCTTCCAGCACCGCCAGTTCGGCGCCGGCGGCCACCGTGTCGCCCACGCGCACGCTCAGTTCCACCAGTTTGGCGGGCATGGGCGCGAGCACCGCGCCCTCGGGCGCCTCGGCGGCCGCCAGCGCGGGGCCGGATGGGGCATCATTTGTGCCTTCAGCCCTTTCATGACGGGCGCTGACAGCTATCTTTTCAGCAGCATCGAGCAGCTGCGGCAGTACCTCGGCCAGCCAGCGCGTGTGCACCTGACTGGCGGCCAGCTCGGGCCGTTCCGCCAGCGCGCGCAGCAGCGGCAGGTTGGTCTGCACGCCGCCCACGCGGCAGTCGGCCAGCGCGCGGCGGCTGCGGCGCAGGGCGTCGGCGAAGTCGGGCGTGGCGCTGTGCACCACCAGCTTGGCCAGCAGGCTGTCGAAGTTGGGCGAGGGCGCGGCGCCGGCCAGCGCGTGCGTGTCCACCCGCACGCCGGGGCCGCCGGGCCAGGCGAGCTGCTGCACGCGCCCGCCGGTGGGCATGGCGTGGCCTTCGGCGTCCAGTGTCTCGGCGTTGATGCGCCACTGGATGGCGAAGCCACGCTCCGGCACCGGCGCGCTTTCGCTCAGGCCCAGCTCCGCCAGCGTGCGGCCGGCCGCCACCTGCACCTGCAGGGCCACCAGGTCCAGCCCGGTGACGGCCTCGGTCACCGTGTGTTCGACCTGCAGGCGCGGGTTGGCCTCGATGAAGACGAAGGGCAGCTCGGCGCTGGCGTCATCTACCAGGAACTCGAAGGTGCCGAGCGAGCGGTAGCCGGCACGCCGCGCCATCGCCAGCGCGGCCTGGGCCAGCTGGCTGCGCAACGCCGGCGTGAGGGTGGGGCTGGGGGCGATCTCCACCAGCTTCTGGAAGCGCCGCTGCAGCGTGCATTCGCGCACGCCCAGGCTGACGGCGTGCTCGCCGTCGCCCAGCACCTGCACCTCGATGTGGCGGGCGCGCGGCATCAGCCGCTCGACGTACACACCGCCCTCGCCGAAGGCGGCCTTCGCCTCGGAGGTGCAGCGCTGCCAGGCAGCCGCCACCTCGCCCGCCTGCGTGACCACGCGCATGCCGCGCCCGCCGCCGCCGGCAATGGCCTTGATGACCATGCCGCCCGCGCCCTGCGCGGCCTGCTCGGCGAAGAAGGCTTCGGCCTCGGCCTGCGAGGTGGCGTGATCCAGCCCCGGCATCAGCGGCACGCCGCACTCGGCCGCCAGCGCGCGGGCGCGCGCCTTGTCGCCGAACAGCGCCAGCTGCTCGGGCGTGGGGCCGATGAAGGCCAGCCCGGCGTCGGCGCAGGCCTGGGCGAAGGCGGCGCTCTCGCTCAGGAAGCCGTAGCCGGGATGCACCGCGTCGCAGCCCTGCGCGCGGGCGATGGCGATCAGCGCCGCGCCGTCCAGGTAGGCGGCCGGGCCGGTGGCGCCCAGCGGCACGGCGGCATCGGCCACACGGGTGTGCAGCGCACCGTCGTCGTCCTGCGCGAACACGGCCACGCTGGCCACGCCCAGGTCGTGCAGCGCGCGCGCCAGCCGCACAGCGATCTCGCCGCGGTTGGCGATCAGAACCTTCTTGAACAAACCTCTACTCCTCGCTGACCAGGGTGCCCTGGTGGTAATCGATGCGCCAGGCGCCGGCGTGCCAGCGCCATACGGTAGCGCGCCGCGAACGGCGTCCGCCCATGTCGAGCCGGTAGGTGGCCAGAAACAGGCCGGGCGCCAGTTCGCGGCAGGCGAAGTCGTCCAGCGTGAACGACTCCTGCACCGGCTCCGCGTGGCGCGCCTCCAGCGTGTCCAGCACGAAGGCGCGCGAATACACGCGGCCCGAGGCGCCCACCTCCCAGAAGTCCGGCGCGGTCATGGCCTCGAAATCGGCGCGAGCGGTGCCGTGCTCGGGCCGGTGGAAGACGGGCTCGCGCTCGCGCAGCGCGCGCGCCGCCTCGGCCGGGGTGGGCACCGCAGCCTGCATTCAGGCCGCGTCCTTCAGCAGCCGTCGCAACACCTTGCCGGCGCCGGTGGTCGGCAGCGCGTCGATGAACTTCACGTGCCTGGGCACCTTGTAGGTGGCCATGTTGTCGCGGCTCCAGGCAATCAGCTCGTCGGCTTCCAGCGCGGCGCCGGGCTTTTTGACGATGAAGGCCTTGACCACCTCGCCCTTGTCGGCGTCGGGCTCGGGCAGCACGGCCGCCTGCGCCACCGCCGGGTGCTTGATGAGGATGGTCTCCACCTCTTCGGGGAACACGCTGTAGCCGCTGACCTTGATCATCTCCTTGTTGCGGCCGATGAAGGTGAGGTAGCCCTCGGCGTCCATGCGGCCCATGTCGCCGGTGTAGACCCAGCCGTCCTTGAGCGTCTTGGCGGTGGCCTCGGGCTTGTTCCAGTAGCCCTTGAAGTTGCCGGGCGAGAGCAGCGTGATCTCGCCCACCTCGCCCACCGGCTTCGCGGCGCCGGTCTCGGGATCCCGGATGCGGATGGTGACGCCCTCCATCGGCTTGCCGTGCGTGCCCCAGCGCACGGCGTCGTGCGGCATGCCGGTGTCCATGGTGTGGGTTTCGGAAAGGCCGTAGGCGGCCTCGTAGCTCAGGCACGGGCCCTTGGTGAAGGCCTGCCACTGGCGCGCCAGCGGCTCGGTGAAAGTGATGCCGAAGCTGGTGACCGGGTTGCGCTGCAGGCTGCCGAGGTCGAACTCGCCTGCGCCCGGCAGCTGCATGCAGGCCACGTTCATGGGTGCGATGGAGTACCAGTGCGTGACGCGGTACGTCTGGATGGCCTGCAGCACCGCCAGCGGGTCGAAGCGGAACAGCAGCACCTGTGTGGCGCCCACCAGGATCGGCATGTTCACGCCCATCAGCATGCCGGCGATGTGGTAGAGCGGCGCCACCGACAGCGACACGCCTTCGGGCCCCACCCCGGCCGCTTTGGCGGTGGCGCGGGTCTTGAACAGCGCGTTGCCGAAGCTCAGCATCGCACCCTTGGGCAGGCCGGTGGTGCCGCTGGTGTAGGTCATCAGCGCCACGTCGTCCATGCCGATGGAAACCGGTGCTGGCCGGCTGCCGGCCTTCGCACCATGCTTCGCAATCTGCAGCATATCGGTGACGCTGGCTGGCAGCGGTGCGGGTGCGGCCTGCAGCTCCGGCGGCACGGCGATGGCGGGTTCGGCGGGCAGCAGATCGCCATAGCGCACCGCCAGCACGTGCTGCAGCGCGGTGTCAGCGCGCACCTGCTCGACGATGGGCAGCAGGTTGTCGGCAGCGACGATCACCCGCGCCTGCAGGTCGGCCAGCTGGTACTGCAGCTCGTGCGCCTTGTTGAGCGGCCCGCAGGGGCAGACGGTGGCGCCGATCTTCTGGATCGCGTAGTGCGCCACTATGTACTGCGGGCAGTTGTTCATGAACAGGGCCACCGGCTCGCCCCTGGCGACGCCGAGCGACTGCAGGTGCGCGGCCACGGCGTCGCTCCAGTCATCCAGCTCGCGCCAGCTGATGGCGGCGCCGTACCAGACGACGGCGGTGGCCTGGGGCTTCTCGCGCGCGTGCTGGCGCAGGTACTCGTGCAGGGGCTGGCCGGCGGCGGCCGGTGCGGGGGCGCTCATCGTGGTGTCTCCTGGAAACTGGTGTCATGCAGGTGACGCCGCGTGCGGGTCATTGCGTATCGGCCAACAGCGCCTGCGCGGTCCAATATAACGAACCGCCCCGGCCGGCGCGACCGCACGGCATCGCCTTGGCGACAAAGGGCAGCGCCCCACCCATCAAGCAGAGGAGACCACCCTATGAAACCCATCGCCCTGGCCCGCATCGCGTGGCGCGGCCTTGCCCTCACGGCGCTGGCCGCCGCCAGCGCCCAGGCCCTGGCGGCCGACGCGCCGCCCTACAAGGTGGCCTTCATCGACCCGCTGTCCGGGCCGTTCGGCTCCGTCGGCCAGCTGATGCTCAACCACCTGCGCCTGGGCGCGGACCAGGTCAACGCCGCCGGCGGCGTGCTGGGCGGCCGCAAGATGGAGATCCTGGAGTTCGACAGCAAGCTCTCGGCGCAGGAGAGCCAGACCGCGCTGCAGTCGGCCGCCAGCCAGGGCGCGCGCGTGATCTTCACCGGCGGCTCGGGCTCGTCGGTGGTGGCGGCGCTGTCGCAGGCGGCGCTGCGCTACAACCAGCGCAACCCGGGCAAGGAAGTGATCGTCATCAATCACTCGTCGATCGACCCCGACCTGACCGGCAAGAACTGCAATTTCTGGTACTTCCAGACCGAGGCCAGCACCTCGATGAAGATGAAGGCGCTGGCCAACTTCATCAAGCGCTCGCCGGAGATCAAGAAGATCTACCTGCTGAACCAGGACTACGCGCACGGTCGCCAGTGGGCCCACTACGGGCGCGAGATGGTGGGCCTGGCGCGGCCGGACATCCAGTTCGTGGGCGAGCAGCTGCACCCGATCGGCAAGGTCAAGGACTTCGCGCCGTATGTGGCCAACGTCAAGTCGTCCGGCGCCGACTCGGTGATCACCGGCAACTGGGGCCCGGACATGACGCTGCTGCTCAAGGCCGCAGCCGACGCCGGCATGAACCTGCACTACTTCAACCACAGCGCGGGTTCGTTCCCCGGCACGGTGCTGGCTTTCTCGCAGGCCGCGGCCGGCGAGCTGACCTGGGTGGCCGAGTGGCATCCCGGCCAGGCCGGCACGCCCAAGGTGGACGCCTGGGCCAAGGCCTACAAGGCCAAGTTCAACCAGGACTACCTGGCGCCGCGCATCACGCTGTCGGCCCACATGCTGGCCGACGGCCTGAAAAAGGCCGGCTCCGACGAGCCCGCCAAGCTGGTGCGCGCCATGGAAGACCTGAGCTTCGACACCCCCGTCGGCACCCTGCGCATGCGCGGCGAAGACCACCAGCTGCTGCTGCCCCAGGTGGTCAACACCATCGCCAAGGTGGATGGCAAGAAGGTCACCATGGGCTGGGAAGGCACCAACTACGGCTTCCGCACCGACGCCAGCTACAGCGGCAACGAGCTGGCCCAGGGCAACGCCTGCAAGATGGCGCGACCCTGAGTTTGCTACTTTATCGATAGCTGCCTGCGACCGCCACGCGCGGGCTAGAGGCCGATTTCACCCTGAAAAACTCGCCGCGGCGCCTGCCGGCCGCGGCGCCCTCGGGGCGGCTGGCGGCGCGGCCTGCGACAATCCGCGCCGATGGAAAACACCTACATCCTCACCCTGTCCTGCCCGGACCGCCCGGGCATCGTGCATGCCGTCTCGGGCCTGCTGCTGGTGCGCGGCTGCAACATCGAGGAAGCGCAGCAGTTCAACGACCACGCCACCGGCCTGTTCTTCATGCGCGTGCAGTTCGTCTGCCAGGACGCCGCCGCGCTGGTGGACGGCACCGACCTGGCCGGCGCGCTGGCCGATCTGGCCGGCCGCTTCGACATGCAGCACGCGCTGCACGCGGCCGGCGAGCCGATGCGCACGGTGATCTTCGTCAGCCGCGAGGGCCACTGCCTGAACGACCTGCTGTTCCGCTGCAAGAGCGGGCTGCTCAACCTCGACGTGCGGGCCATCATCAGCAACCACCGCGATTTCTACCAGCTCGCGGCCAGCTACAACATCCCCTTCCACCACCTGCCGCTCACGCGCGAGACCAAGGCCAAGGTGGAGGCGCGGCAGATGGAGATCGTCGAGGCCGAGGGCGCCGAGCTGGTGGTGCTGGCGCGCTACATGCAGATCCTCTCCAACGACATGTGCCAGAAGCTGGCCGGCCGCGCGGTGAACATCCACCACAGCTTCCTGCCCAGCTTCAAGGGCGCCAAGCCCTACTACCAGGCGCACGACCGCGGCGTGAAGCTGATCGGCGCGACCGCCCACTACGTGACGGCCGACCTGGACGAAGGCCCGATCATCGAGCAGGCCGTGGCCCGCGTGGACCACACGCACGAGGTGGAAGACCTCACCGCCGTCGGCCGCGACACCGAGAGCCAGGTGCTGGCCCGCGCCGTGAAATGGGTGAGCGAGCGGCGCGTGCTGCTCAACGGCCACAAGACCGTGGTGTTCCAGTAAGCAGGAAGCAGGTTCTCAGGGCCGGACGCCGCCGCCCTGCTCGCCCGCGGCGGGCGTGGGCGCGCCGCCTGGCCCGGCCGGGCCCATGCCGGGCAGCGCGCCGGCGGGATCGACCTTGGGTCTGGGTGGTGGCGGCGGGCGCTTGGGCAACTCCTGCGAGGGCACGGCCAGCGCGCGGCGCTCGCAGGCCTGCTGGGCGCGGTGGCGCGCAAGCGCACCCGCTACCGCGCCCGCTTCGCGCTGGCAGTCGCGCGCGACGATGCGCTCGCCCTCCAGGCGCCGGTTGAGGCAGGCGCGCAGCAGTTGCGCGCGGTCACCCTTGGCGCCGGCCACCTCGCGCTGACAGTGCATCAGGCGGGTGGGTGCGGCGCCCTCCTCCATGGTCTGCGCGCCGGCTGCTCCGGCCAGTGTGGCGCCCATCAGCGCCATCCAGTGCCAGCTCGTTGTTGTTGTTCGTGTTCTCATGGCCCAAACTCCCAGCCGCCGATGATCGCACCGCGGGCTTGCGCGGCCGTGACGGCAAGGCATGGCCTATAGTGGCGGACACACCCGCCGCAAGCCGCCGCCATGACCGAGACCGCCACCGCCGACGCCCCCCAGACGCTACAGAAAGAAGAGCTGCAGACGCAAGTCGTGCAAGCGCTGGAGCGTGTTCTGCCGCGTAGCGCACTGCTCTGGACGAACGAGCAGACCACCCCTTACGAATGCGACGGCCTGACGGCCTACCGCCAGCGCCCGCTGGCCGTGGCCCTGCCTGAAAGTTACGAACAGATTCAAGCGGTGTTGCAAACCTGCCACCGGCTGGGCGTGCCGGTGGTGGCGCGCGGCGCCGGCACGGGCTTGTCGGGCGGCGCGATGCCGAACGAGCGCGGGGTGACGCTGTCGCTGGCCAAGTTCAACCGCATCCTGAAGATCGACCCGCTGGCACGCACCGCGCAGGTCCAGTGCGGCGTGCGCAACCTGGCCATCAGCGAGGCGGCGGCACCGCTGGGCCTCTACTACGCACCCGATCCGAGCAGCCAGATCGCCTGCACCATCGGCGGCAACGTGGCCGAGAACTCCGGCGGCGTGCACTGCCTGAAATACGGCCTGACGGTGCACAACGTGCTCAAGGTCAAGGGCTTCACCATCGAGGGCGAGCCGGTCGAGTTCGGCAGCGAGGCACTCGACGCCGCGGGCTACGACCTGCTGGCGCTGGTGACCGGCAGCGAGGGCATGCTGGCCGTGACCACCGAGGTGACGGTGAAGCTGCTGCCGCGCCCGCGCCTGGCGCGCTGCATCATGGCCAGCTTTGCCGACGTGCGGCAGGCCGGCGACGCGGTGGCGGCGGTGATCGCCGCCGGCATCATCCCGGCCGGGCTGGAGATGATGGACAAGCCCATGACCGCCGCAGTGGAAGACTTCGTGCACGCCGGCTACGACCTCGACGCCGCCGCCATCCTGCTGTGCGAGAGCGACGGCACGCCGGAAGAGGTGGAAGAAGAAATCGGCCGCATGGCCGAGGTGCTGACGGCGGCGGGCGCCACCAAGATCGCCGTGAGCCAGTCGGAAGCCGAGCGCCTGAAATTCTGGAGCGGGCGCAAGAACGCCTTCCCTGCCAGCGGCCGCATCAGCCCCGACTACATGTGCATGGATTCGACCATCCCGCGCAAGCGCCTGGCCGACATCCTGCTGGCCATCGCCGAGATGGAGCACAAGTACCAGCTGCGCTGCTGCAACGTGTTCCACGCCGGCGACGGCAACCTGCACCCGCTGATCCTGTTCGATGCCAACGATCCGGACCAGCTGCACCGCGCCGAGCTGTTCGGCGCCGACATCCTGGAAACCAGCGTGGCCATGGGCGGCACCGTGACCGGCGAGCACGGCGTGGGCGTGGAAAAGCTCTCGAGCATGTGCGTGCAGTTCTCGGCCGCCGAAAACGAGCAGATGTTCGGCGTCAAGCGCGCGTTCGACCCGGCCGGGCTGCTCAACCCCGGCAAGGTGATCCCCACGCTGCACCGCTGTGCCGAGTACGGCAGGATGCTGGTACGCGGCGGTCGGCTGGCGCATCCGGAGCTCGAGCGCTTCTGAATCCGGATACTTCAATTTTCATAGCTGTCTGCGCCCGTCAGACATGGTCTGGAGGCCGATTTGGCTTGGAACATGAACCGCCTTCTCCACCCCGGGTGGCACGCAACAGATTGAGTCGATGAAAGCCCTGCAGGGATTCGCCTGGCTGCTATGCCTGCAACTGGCCGGCGAAGTGCTGGCGCGCGTCCTCAAGCTGCCGTTCCCTGGCCCCGTGATCGGCATGGTGCTGCTGATGCCCGCGCTGGGCTGGCCGGCGGTGCGCGAGCCGGTGATCGACGTGGCGCGCTTCCTGCTCGGGCATCTGTCGCTGCTGTTCGTGCCGGTGGGCGTGGGCGTGATCACGCACCTGGACATCCTGCAGGCCTACGGACTGCGGCTGGCGCTGGTGATCGTGCTCTCCACCTGGATCGGCCTGGCCGTGTCGGCGCTGGCGCTGCGTGCGCTGATGCGCAATGCACCTGGCGAAGAAGGATCACCCGATGCCTGATTTCGTCCAGCTCTGGGTCTATCTCTCCTCGGCGCCGCTGGTCGGCCTGACGGCCACGCTGGTGGTCTACCTGCTGGCGATGGCCGGCTACCAGCGCGCCGGGCACGCGCCCTGGGCCAACCCGGTGCTGTGGTCGATCGTGGTCATCGGCGCCGGCCTGCTGGCCAGCGGCGTGCCCTACCCGAGCTACTTCGCCGGCGCACAGTTCATCCACTTCCTGCTCGGCCCCGCGGTGGTGGCGCTGGGCCTGCCCCTGTGGGAGCGGCGCGCCACGCTGTCGCGTGCCTGGGGGCGCTTCCTGCTGGCGGCGCTGGCCGGCGGCGCAGCGGCGGCGGTGTCGGCCGTGCTGATCGGCTGGGCGCTGGGACTGCCGGGCGAGGTGCTGCGTTCGCTGGCGCCCAAGTCGGTCACGGCGCCGGTGGCCATGGGCGTGGCCGAGAAGATCGGCGGCGTGCCGGCGCTGGCGGCCGTGTTCGCCGTGCTTTCCGGGCTGGTGGGCGCGCTGTCGGGCCGCACGCTGTTCCGCCTCTTCGGCCTGGGCGAAGGCCGGGTCGACTGGATGGCGCGCGGCTTCGCCATGGGCACGGCATCGCACGGCATCGGCGCGGCGCGCGCGCTGCAGGTGAACGCCGATGCCGGCGCCTACGCCGGCCTGGCCCTGGGCCTGCAGGTGCTGCTGGCCTCGCTGCTGATTCCGCTGGCGGCGCGCTGGTTCTGATTCGAGCCTTTTGGGCCTGCAGCCCAGTATGGTCGGGCGCAGGCAGCTATCCAATAAATAGCAATCCGCCGATCTGCTGGAAGCATCAGCGCATCTCGAACAGCTCCTGGTGAAAGCGCCCGGCCGGCAGGCCGTGGGCCACCAGGTCGCGCCGCAGCGCTTCGCCGAACCCGGTCGGGCCGCAGAACCAGAAGCTCGCCTCACGCCAGCCGGGCACGGCGGTGCGGATGCGTTCGGCGCTGAGCAGGCCGTCGCGCGCATCCACCAGCACATGCAGTTGCACCCCGGCGGCGCGGGCATCGGCCTCCAGCAGGGCCAGCGCGGCCGGGTCTTCGTCGCGCGTGGTGTGGAACAGGTCCACCTGCGGGCGCAGCGGGCCCGTACCTGCCTCACGTTCGCGTGCCAGCTGCTCCATGCGGCCGAGGAAGGGCGTGATGCCGATGCCGCCGCCGATCCAGACCTGGCGCGGCGCGCCGTCGTCGAAGGTGAAGCAGCCGTAGGGGCCTTGCACCTTCACGGGCAGGCCCGGGCGCAGGGTCTGGTGCAGCGTGGCGGTGTGGTCGCCCAGCGCCTTGGTGACGAAGGTGATCTCGCGCCGGGTGTTGTCCCAGGCGGAGGCAATGGTGTACGGGTGGGCGCCTTCTTCAGGCCGGCTGGTGACGAAGGCGAACTGCCCCGGCGCATGGCCGGGCCAGCCCTGGGGCAGCGCCACGGTGGTGCGGGTGACCCGCAGCGGTTCGAAGTAGCGGGTGGTGAGCACCTCGCCGCGCGTGGTGCGGCTGGCGCCCACGCGGCCCGCCAGCACCCACAGCGCCGCCGCCGCGCCGGCCAGCGTGAGCAGCGCCACCAGCCAGCCCACCGGCTGCGCCCAGTAGCCGGTGTTCAGCAGCACCCAGGTGTGGAACACCAGCACCAGGTAAGCGACGGCCAGCAGCTTGTGTGTCTTGGCGAACCAGTGGTAGGGAATGCGCTTGACGAGCGCCACCACGATCAGCAGCGCCGCACCGTAGAAGGCCCACTCGCCCAGGCTTTCGGCCAGATGGCGCTGGCTGTTCAGCCAGCTCTGCAGCGGGTCACTGATTTCGGTGCGTGGGCCGCGCCCGCGGCGCTCCAGCCAGCCCCAGGCCACCATCCACTTGGTGCCCTGCGCCAGCCACCAGTGGGTTAGCGCGGCCACCAGCGCCGAGATGCCCAGCCACTTGTGCAGGCGGTACATCTTGTCCAGCCCGCCCAGATGCCGCTCCAGCCAGTGCGGCCGCGTGGCCAGCACCATGGCCACGCTCATCACCGCGATGGCGATCACGCCGGTGAACTGCACCGCGACACCGCGGAACCTGAAATAGTTGAAAGGCTCAGGCCAGAGCGTGTCGGCCAGCAGCCAGGCGCCAGCGGGCACCAGCAGCGCGGCCCACAGGGCGATCCGGATGTTCTTCATGGCTGGGTTCCTCTCCCGCCGCGGCATCGGCGGCGGCACGGCCATTGTTGCGCCGCAGCATGAACCGGCTCTGAACGCCGGGTGAACCTTGGGTAAAGCCGACGGGTTCTGCGGGGGTCACAGCAAGGGTGTGGCGCCTGGCGGACTTCGTCAAGTGGGCGCCACCTCGGTCGCGACCCCGTCGGCGAACGCGGGCAGCGCGTGGGCGCAGGGCACGGCGACGATGGCCGGCAGCTCGTAGGGGTGCTGCGCGCGCAGCGCGGCCTCCAGCGCCGGGTAGCGGGCGGCTGTGGTCTTCAGCAGCAGGCGCCATTCGCCCTCCTGCTGCACGGCGCCCTGCCAGCGGTAGACGCTGTCGATGGCTTCGATGTGGGCGCAGGCCGCCAGCCGCTGCTCGACCATCGAGCGCGCCAGCACCTGCGCGTCTGCCTGCGTGGCGACCGTGGTCAGCACCAGCAGGATCTGGGTCAAATCGGCCTCCGGCCGTCTGCTGTCAGGCGTGGGCAGCTACTTTTTTCAGGAGCAACCATGCCCAGGCGATCCAGCGCCGCCGTCAGGTGGCCGACGCTCCGATCCACGTCGGCCCATTTGTCGAGCCCGAACAGCCCGACGCGGAAGGTGCGGAAATCGGCCGGCTCGTCGCACATCAGCGGCACGCCGCTGGCCGTTTGCAGGCCCTGCTCGATGAATTTCTTGGCGCTCTGGATGTCCGGATCGGTGGTGTAGCTCACCACCACGCCGGGTGCCTTGAAGCCTTCGGCCGCCACGCTGGGCAGGCCACGGCTTTCGAACAGCGCGCGCACCTTGCGACCCAGCTCCATCTGCTGCTCGCGCACCTTGGCGAAGCCGCGCTCACGCGTCTCCAGCATGGTGTCGCGCAGCTTGATCAGCGCCATGGTGGGCATGGTGGCGTGGTAGGCGTGGCTGCCGGTCTCATAGGCCTGCATGATCTGGTGCCATTTCTTCAGGTCGGCGGCGAAGCTGGTGCTGGTGGTGCCTTCCATGACCTTGAGGGCGCGCTCCGACAGGCACACCATGGCGCAGGCGGGCGAACTGCTCCAGCCCTTCTGCGGCGCGCTGACCAGCACGTCGACGCCCACGGCCTTCATGTCCACCCACATGGCGCCGGAGGCGATGCAATCGAGCACGAACAGGCCGCCGGCGGCGTGCGTGGCGGCCGCCACGCGCTTCATGTAGTCGTCCGGCAGCATCATGCCGCTGGCGGTTTCGACGTGCGGGGCGAACACCACGGCGGGCTTGTCGCGCGCGATGGCAGCCTCGACATCCTCGATCGGCGCGGGTATCCACGGGGCTTGCGCACCATTGCCCGTGCGGCGCGCCTTGAGCACGGCGATGTTGCCGGGCGCGGTGATGCGGCCCATCTCCAGGATCTGGCTCCAGCGGAAGCTGAAGAAGCCGTTGCGGATCACCAGCACCTTCTGGTCGGTGGCGAATTGGCGCGCTACCGCCTCCATGCCGAAGGTGCCGCTGCCTGGCACCAGCACGGCGGCGTCGGCGTGGTAGACCTCCTTGAGCATGGCGGAAATGTCGCGCATCACGCCCTGAAACTTCTTCGACATGTGGTTCAGGGCGCGGTCGGTGTAGACGACCGAAAACTCGAGCAGGCCGTCGGGATCGATCGTGGGCAAAAGGCCGGGCATGGCAGTCTCCATCCAGTCAGATGGCGGTCAGCTTAGCACGCCGGCAACACACCCGCCGGCATCATGGGCGGGGTGCGCACAGCTCGCGGATCAGGGCTTCGCTCACGTAGTGCGGCCCGTCGAACAGGTAGACCGGCCAGCCGCGGTAGCTGGCCAGTTGCAGGCCCAGTTCCTGCGCCGTGGCCGGGCGGAAGCCGCCGCCCACGCCGGGGCGAAAGGCTTCGGCGATCAGGCGTACACGCTGCTTGCCCAGGCGCCGGCTCAGCACGTCCAGGTACTGGACGGCGACCGCGGGCTCGCGTGCATGCACGCCTACGCCGTCCTGGAAGAACACCCCTACGTCGGCCGGCACCCAGCGCTGCAGCCAGTCGGCCAGCGCTTCGGGCCCGCGGTTGGCGCTGTCGTAGGCACTGATCCAGAGCGGCCGCGGCAGGCCGGCCAGCGCGGCCGCCAGGGCCTCGCCGCCGTTCCAGGTCGGATCGACCTCGACGGGGAAGTACCAGCCCGCCGGATCGGGCAAGCCGGCGTGGCGCCAGGCCTGCGCCAAGGCGCGCGAGCGTTGGCCCAGTTCGACGACCTGCCGGCGCGCCTGCTGCTCGCTGTTGCGGCCGGCCAGCCCCAGGATCACCTGCCGGGCCCATGGCTCGCCGAAGATGCGGCGCCAGTTGGTGGCGGGCATCGCCGCGCCATCCGCAGCGCCCGGTGCCTGGGCCGCGAAGAAGCGGACGTCGTCCACTTCCAGCCACTGCACCAGGAGCTGCCGGGCCCCCAGTTGCTCCCAGCGCCCCTTGGGGTCCACCTGCTGAAGGCTTGGCTGCCAGACGATGCCGGCCACAGCCGAGGCGCAACGCGGCTGTGCGGTCTGGCAACCACAAAGCAGCAGCGCCGCCAGCAGCCAGGCGGCGCGGGGGCCGGCGCGCCATCCCATGGTCAGCGCACGGCCCTGAGGTTCAAGCGCAACCAGCAGCGGTCAATTGATCCGGCTGGGCACCGTCCAGGTGAACCCGAGGTTGTTCACGCCCTGGATGAGGCTCTTGAAATCCGCCAGGCCAGGTACGCCCAGATCCGATTCCAGCCAGAACGGATGGAAGAAGAACGAGGCATAACCGCCGCGCACGGTCTTCACATACTGCGCGTTGGTCACGATGGTCTGCCACGTGTAGTTGTAGTTGGAAGTCGGGTCGATGGCGCTGATGTCGTACTCGATGTTGCCCAGGCTCTCCGGCAGCACACGCTGACCGTAGTAGTCGGTCTTGATGGGGTACGGGAAGATCTGGCCGACCGCGAAGTCCTTCTCCACCGCAGCGTTGAAGTTGGGCGTGTCCGCCGTGTAGTAAACGACGCGCTGGTAGGTCTTGGCAAAGGTCTGGGCAGCCGCCTTCGACGCCAGCGCCGACCCTTGATAGTGCGGCGTCTCCCAGGCGGTGGGCGTGTAGCCACCGCTGGCCAGTTCCTGCAGGCCTGCGTTGTAGCGCCCCAGCGCCCAGGCGAGGGAATCCTCCGCCACAGGCGTGTTGGTCACGATGTTCCAGAACTCGTAGTCGTCGCCGCTGACGCCGGTGTACTTGTTGCGTGTATAGAGGTTGTTGTGGATGGTGTCGGTGTACTGGTGGGTGTAACCGTGCATCACGACCTCGCCGCCGCGGGCCAGCGCGTAGTTCAGCGACGTCTTCAGGTTGGTGGCCTGCGACATCGGCACGAACTGGGGCACGTTGCCGTTGTAGACGCCCAGCGGATCGGCGTAGTACGGAATGGTCGCGATCGAGAACGGGATGCGCCGCTGGTACAGGTAGTTGGTCAGGGTCTTCATGGACGACACCGTGACCATCGCACCCACGTCTTCCAGCCGGACCATGGCCTTGGGGGTTTCCCACGTGGTGACGCCGAGCATGTCGTACAGCAGGTCGCACAGCACCAGGTAGCGGTCGCGCGGGCCGATGTAGCTGAACGGCAGGTCGGCCACGTACCAGAAGTTGCCCGAGCGCACGACGTAAGGTGCGGCTTCACCGGTCGTCGGGTTGGACATGGGCACCAGCGTCGTGGCCTTGGTGGTGTCGGTGACGGAAACGATGCCGACATCAGGATCGGCCGCCACGGCACCACCGTTGTAGTCGTAGTACTTGACGAAGGGCAGCGACTTGTAGGTAATGGTGTCGAAGAAACCAGGTGTCTGGTTGCTGGCCGATGGTGTGGCGTTGAGGCCGCGCAACCCGCTGAACGCGAACCCGAACCTGCTCTGGAAGTTGTATTGCGAATCCCAGGCCATCTGCCACAGGTTGTACTTGAACCAGACCACGGTCTTGGTGGTGGTGGTCACGTCGGACATGAAGGCAGCCGGCACCTGGTTGTCGTAGTACGAACCCAGGTAGAAGGTGGCCGCGTAGTTGTTCACCTGCCCGGCCGTGTAGTTCTGCACGGGCACCATGTCGACCTGGCTGTCGAAATGCCCCAGCAGGTTGCGCAGCATGATGGCGTACGCAAAGCCCAGCTTGGTGAAGGTCTGGCCGGGCGGCGCGTCGTACAGGATGAGCGCGCGCGGGCCGGATTGCGCCCATGCCGGCAGCGCCATGCACAGGACGAAGAGGAGAGCGACGAGGCGCTTGAGGGTTTTCATGATTCAGTCCTTCAAAGGATGCGTGGAACCGCGCCGGAGCGTCAGTTCTTCTTCGCGTTGCCGTTGCCGTTGGAGCCGCTGTTGCCGGGCGAACTCACCGAGTCGTCGACCAGGTAGTTCTTCTTGTAGCGGCTCTTGTTCTTGTGGGCACGCTCATTGCGCTTTTCCTCGGCCGGCGTCATGCCAGCCTCCACCGTGACCATCTGGGAGCCTGGCGGCAAAGGCGGCGGCGTTACCTTGCCTGCCTGGGCCGAGAAGCCCCACAGCAGCAGCACGGCGGCCGAAACGCCTGCCCGGAGCAGATGCTTGTTCGCTTTCATGATCGATCCCCTTTCGTCTTCAAATCACAACAACCAAAAATCGGCGGGTCGACCCACCGGATCAGTAACTCAGCGTGGCGCGCAGGAACACGCCCTTGCCGCGTTCGTCGCCACCCAGACGCGCCCGGTACTGGAGCGACACGTCAAAGTAGGAATGCGGCGCGCGGTAACGGTCTTCGTTGAACCAGTAGCGCACGGCCACGCCCACGCCGGCGCCGCTGGCCGTTCGCCGGCCGGAAGCGAGCTTCGAATCGTGGTCGGCTCCCAGCACGAAGTGCGGGAACACGACCGGTCGTGGATCCACGCTGTCCAGCTTGAAGCTGCGCCCCAACTGGGCTTCGAACGTGGCGTAGGTGCGGCGTGTGTCGATGAAGCGCCCGGCTTCGGCGTAGACCTGCGCGGTGTTCCAGGACGAGGCGTCCATGCGCAGGTCGGTGCCATAGGTATACGAATACCCCGCACGCAGGAGCCAGTCGTTGATCGACAGGCTGCCGATCTTGACGCGGCGCTCCGCGGACAGCACCAGATTGGCCGACCGCAGTGGCTTGATGCGCGCGCCGAGCATGCCCTGCGCGGTTTCGCCGCCGGAAGCTCCTCCCCCCTTGGACCAGAGGGTCTGAAAGCCCCCTCCGTACAGTTCGTAGTAGGTGCCGTCGCGGTAGCCGCTGGGACGCCAGTAGAGCTCCAGCCCCGTCTGCACGCTGTCGCCGATGCCGGCCGCGGCACCCGCGCCCTGCCCTCCCGGTGAGATGCCGCGGTAACCGACCGAGGCGATCGCGCCCCAGCTGCGCGACCGGTCGGCGATCTCGCGTCGCGTTTCAAACAGGCGCTGAGGCGTCAGGGTCAGCTGGCCGTCGTCGGCGGCATCGATGGCACGCTTGAAGTAGCCCACCGACACATCCGACTGGCCGAGGCGGCCGGCGACGTAGCCGGCATCCAGCAGGGCCTTGGGCGGCAGCTCGTTCTTGTCGGATGCACGCGCGAACGCCTGCGCGGCACTGGCGTCGTCGCCCACACGCACGGCCAGGTAACCCGCGTCGGTGTCGCTCATCTGGCTCAGCAGGCCGGCTTGCTGCGCGTTCTCGAACACGGCGCGAGCGCGCTCCGGATCGCGCGGCAGGCGCAGGTCGATCTCGCTCACCACGGACAGCCGCGGGTCGGCCAGCGCAGCATCCGCGTCGGCCTGAGCCTGCGCAAGTTGCTGCAGTTGTCGGTGCAGCTCGCTGCGCAGCGCCAACATTTCCGGCTCCTGCTTGCCCTGCCCGAGAAAGCCGTTGGCGGCCTCCAGCGCCTGCAGCGGTTTGCCGCCGGCCTTGAGGGCACGCACGTAGAGCAACTGGTACCGGACGTTTCCGGGCGCGTGTTCGACGGCGCTGCGCGCCTGCGTGACCGCTTCAGCGTAGGACTGCTTGCCATAGGCACGCACGGCAGCCTCGGCAGACGCCGCACCGGGATCCGCCTGCATCTCGCCCGGCCACAGCTCGCAATGCGGGGTGTAGGAAGATCCGACGCAAACGACTTTGGGTGCGGTCAGCGACGGCGTGACCACGGGGTCGGGCGTCACGCTTCGCGTCGCGGCCGCCAGCGCCTGCCGGAGCCTGGCCTCGACCGCCGGCTCAGCCTGCCCCTGGAGTGGCTTGAGCAATGTCTGCACACGGCCGGGCTGGCCGTCCGCCAGCGCGGCATCGGCGGCGATCAGGCGTGCGTTTTGCTCCAGCGTGTTGTTGCCAAAGCCCAGCGCCAGGGCCCGGTCGTAATCGGCCATCGCCTCGCTCCCGCGGCCCAGGCGTTGGCGGGCGTGGGCGCGCAGCATCAGAAGGTCAGCGCCATCCATGCCGGGCCGGCCGAGCAGCTGCGTGGTGGTGGCGTCCAGATCGGTCCAGCGATGAGCGGCTGCCAGGGCGCCCATCCATTGAACCTGCTGGGCGGCGTTCGATGGTTCGAGCTCCGCACCGCGGCGTGCCCGCTCCACGGCCATCGTGGTGTTCCCATCGGCCAGCGCGTGGTTGGCGGATTCGAAATCGGCATAGGCACGCCGTTGGCGGGCCTGGCCCGCCAGTTCAGCCAACGCCTTGTCAGACTTGGCACCCTGCCCGGCAACCGTCTCGGCCTCGTCGTAGGCACCGGTTTCCAGCAGCGCGTAAGCCAGCAGACGGCGGTAATCGTCGTTCTCCTGCTCCAGATCCAGCGCCTGGCGCGCAGCAACCGCGGCGCTCTTGAAATCACCCCGCGCGCTGGCCTTGAAGCCTGCATCCGCGAAACGGTAAGCTGCGCTCGGCTCCGGCGGCGGTGGCGGTGGCGGGGCCGGACTGGAGGCCTTGACGGAGGAGCGCTGTCTGGAGCGCACTGCGCGGGCTTCAGCGGCTCTTGGCGCCCGGGGAGCCGCAACGACCGGCGCTGCAGACGCGGGAGGCGAAACCTTGGGCTTGGAAGCCGGTTGGACTTTTGCCACCTGTTCCGCCGGCTTCGTTGCGACTTCCGGCATGGAGGGTACTGCCGGGCGCTCGCTGGCAGCCGCTTCTGCCGCAGGCTTGGGCGCTGCGCTTGCCGCCGCGACAGCGGTGCTCCTGCGAACCCGTGGCGCCGGAGCAGGCGCGGGTGGCGTCAGTGCTGCGAGAGCTGCCCGCAAGTCAGGATCTTTGGGATGCGCGGCGAGTTGCTCGCGCAAGAGCCGGCGCGCTTTTTCGGGCTCGCCGAAGCGGAGGTAGGCGTCGGCCAGGTAGCCCACGATAACCGAGCTCTGGGGTGCCAGTTTCAGTGCCTGCCCGAATTCCTGGTAGGCGCGAGCCCGGTCACCGCTCTGGATCGCTTCGAAGCCCTTCTGCAGATGGGGATAGACCAGAAATCTGGTGTAGCTGGACACATCCGGCCCCAGATCCACCGACTGGGCGTGCACGGCCGCCGCGGCCAGCAGCAGCGTCAAGGCAGCGATGGACCGTGCGCGCTTCATGCTCAGGCTTCCGTGGCCAGCGGCCCGCTACCCACGCGGCGCCACAACGACGTGCTGCGCAGCAACTCACGCATGGACAGTTGCAGCTCCTGCTGCAGCGCGAGCGCCTCATCCAGTGCGGCCTGGGCCAGCAGCCCGCGGGAAACCATGAACTCGCCCAGCCTGGTGTGGTCCTTGGCGCGTTGGATCAGCACCGAGTTCAGTGCGGCCGGATCAATGCGGCCCAGCGCGCACAGGATGTCGCCCAGTATCAACTGGCCGCCTACGTAGACATTCCACATCAGGTCGGCCGCCTGCGGCGACAGGCCTGTCTTGCGCGCCGCCGCCTCGAACTCGTCCTGCACCTGCCGGTCTTCCGAGTCACCGTACCAGAGCCGCAGGCCGATCGTCACCTGCCCCTTGGGCACGATCACGTAGCGCACGTTGCGGTCCAGCTTGCGGGAAATGGCGGCCAGCGACACGGGATCTAGGTAAGACTCGCAACCGAGCACCAGCTTGTCGTCCTCCAGCCGGACGGGCAGCACGG
>Ga0209607_1000091_pt1 | contig 73410 bp, 60 predicted proteins | sample AD_UKC117_MetaG_FD_184413 | JGI IMG/M metagenome (GOLD analysis project Ga0209607, IMG submission 184413) | Active sludge microbial communities of municipal wastewater-treating anaerobic digesters from Hong Kong - AD_UKC117_MetaG (SPAdes)... | ecosystem: Engineered > Bioreactor > Anaerobic >... | reverse complement strand
CCCGCTTGCTGCCATCCTCGGCGATGTAATGTGCATCGAGCCGGCCTGGCATCGAGAAATCCACCTGAATCGTCCCGCACTGCCAGAGCCGATCCAGGCAATCACGCAGCACGTACTCGATCTTGGGGCCATAAAAAGCCCCCTCGCCAGGCTTGAGCGTCCACGGTTGCCCGGTGCGGTTTAGCGCCAGCTCCAATGCTGTTTCGGCTTTGTCCCACACCTCGTCACTGCCGACCCGCTTTTCCGGGCGGGTAGCCAAGGCCAGCTGCACCTCGTTGAAACCAAAATCGGCGTAGACCTGGAACAACAGATCCATAAATGCCGACACTTCGGCCTGAATCTGGTCCTCGGTACAGAAGATATGGGCGTCGTCCTGAACGAAGTTGCGCACCCGCATCAAGCCGTGCAGGGTACCGGACGGTTCGTTGCGATGGCAGGAGCCGAACTCAGCCAGTCGCAGCGGCAGATCCCGGTAGCTCTTCAGACCCTGATTATAAATTTGAATGTGGCCGGGGCAGTTCATCGGCTTGATCGCGTAGTCGCGATTTTCCGACGCGGTGGTGAACATATCGGCACGGAACTTGTCCCAGTGCCCCGACCGTTCCCACAGGCTACGATCCACGATCTGCGGAGTGTGGACTTCCTGGTAGCCACGCTCGCGCAACAACTGGCGGATGTAGTTCTGGACTTCGATGTAGACCCGCCAACCCCGGTCATGCCAGAACACCATGCCGGGCGCTTCTTCCTGGACGTGGAACAGATCGAGCGCCTTGCCAACCCGACGGTGGTCGCGTTTTTCCGCTTCCTCCAGCCGGTGCAGGTAAGCCTTCAGCGCCTTTTGATCCAGCCAAGCGGTACCGTAGATGCGCTGGAGCATCTCGTTGCGGGAATCGCCGCGCCAGTAGGCGCCCGCTACCTTCATCAGCTTGAAGGCTTTGAGCTTGCCGGTTGAGGGCACATGCGGGCCACGGCAGAGGTCGATGAAATCAGCTTGCCGGTACAGCGAGATCGGTTCGGCCGAGGGAATATCGGCGATAATCTGGGCCTTGTACTCCTCGTCCATGTTTCGGAAGAAAGCCACCGCCTCGTCGCGCGGCATGACCGAACGCTCCACCGGAATATCCTGGGCCGCCAATTCCTCCATCCGCATCTGGATGCGTTCCAGATCCTCGGGCGTAAAGGAGCGCTCGAAGGCAAAATCGTAATAAAAGCCGTTTTCGATCACTGGGCCGATGGTGACCTGGGCGCTCGGATAGAGCTGCTTGACCGCGTGCGCCAATAGATGGGCGCTGGAATGGCGGATGATCTCCAAGCCTTCCGGATCGCGCTCGGTGATGATCGCCACGGTCGAATCCTGGTCGACAACATGCGAAGTGTCCACCAGCCGGCCATTGACCTTGCCGGCCAGGGCAGCCTTGGCCAACCCCAGTCCGATCGCGGCGGCGACCTCGCGAATGCTCACCGGCGCATCGAATGCGCGCTGGCTGCCATCGGGGAGCGTGATGATCGGCATAGCTGCAATACTCTCGATCCACTGATTCGGTTGGGGTGAAACGATAAAGGGCGCACCAAAGCCCTTCTCCACGAAGGAAGGCGCGCCCTTTCTAAAACCCGTCTGCTTTACGGCACAGGCAAAAAACCTGGTAGGCGCGATTGGACTCGAACCAACGACCCCCACCATGTCAAGGTGGTGCTCTAACCAACTGAGCTACGCGCCTAAGCGATTAGGCGGAGAAGATTAACCAATGAGCAGGGAGGTTGGCAAGAGGGAAAACGTTTTTCCCGCTCAAACGTAGCGCCCGCTACTCCTCGATCCACACCGAGACTGATCCATCCAGACAGCGAAACTCCCCCCAACCCGCCTCGTTGGTGTAAACCGGCTCCTTAACGTGTCCAGTCAGATCCACGAACTTGGCGTTCGACTTATGGACTTCCATCCACTTGCCACCGCCGGGACCGTCGCTCAGCAGCACGGCCATGGCCTTGGGAAATTCGGCGTTACCGATCCGGGTCCAGCCGATCCGGTTCCAGTGGTCGAAATAATCGTATTGGGAACCGTGGGCGTAGTGGCGACGAGCGTAGAGGAATTTGTCGATCAGGGTGCGATGGGAAGGCATCACAATGCGATAGAGTTGACCATCCCGACCTCGATCCTCGTATTCAGCCCCGTAATAGTCGGCGTGAAACACGCAAGGATAGCCTTCTCGCCGTAGCAGGATCATGGCGTAAGCCAAGGGTTTGAACCAGGGTTCGACCACCGACTCCAGGGCTTGCAGGGGCTGCGAGTCGTGGTTTTCCACGAAAGTCACGGCCTGATACGGCCGTTGTTGCATGAGGGTATTGTCCAGGATGCGCCGCATGTCGTAATTACCACCCATGCGGCTGGCGAAATGGAAATTGTAGTGCAGCGCCACGTCGAACAGGGACATGTGCGGCCCCAGACGGTTCAAATACAGGTGCAGCGCATTGACATCGGGCGACCAATACTCGCCCACGGCGAACAGCTCGCGGCCGGCATGCTCCGTCATCTCGTCCAGCCAGTTGGGGAAAAACCAGGCCGCAATGTGCTTGATCGCATCGAGCCGGAAGCCGTCGACCCCGGTGGTGTCGAGATACCATTTTCCCCACCGGAGCAGCTCGGCGCGCACCTCTTCGTTCTGGAAGTCGAGATCGCAGCCCATCAGATAGGCAAAATTGCCTCGCTCCAGCGAAACGTGATCGTCGAACTGCTTACCGTCGAACAGGTAGACCATACCCGATTCTCGGGTTTTCGCGTCGTAATCGACGGCGTCGAAGTGTTGCCAGCGCCACTCGAACGGCGAGTATTGGCCCTTGCGGCCGGGGAAGGTGAAACGGGTGTACACCTCGACTTCTCGCGACTCACCGCGCGGATGCACTCGGTCGTCCTGGAGGAACGGAACGGCCCGCGCCGTTTCCGCAGCGTCGCCGCCAATGCGGTGGTTGAGCACGGTGTCGGCGTAGATTTGGAGGCCGGCGGCGCGCAACGCGGCGATGGCCCGGAGATATTGCTGGCGGGTTCCATACTTGGTGCGAACGGAACCTTTCTGCTCGAATTCGCCGAGGTCATACAGGTCATAGACGCCGTAACCAACATCTCGATCGCCATCGATTCCCTTGTAGGCAGGTGGCAGCCACACACCGGTAAACCCTGCCTGGGCCAGTTCCGCCGCCCGTTCGACCACTTCATCCCAGAAACTGCCATCGTCCGGAGAATACCAGTGGAAGTACTGCATCATCGTGCCGTTTAACTCGTCGCTCATGGGGCCCTCCTCAATCGATCCACTGAGCGAGATGTATCGTGAAGTCGTCCGCGGCTGTCAAGTCGAATTTACCGGGCGCTGAACGAATTTGCCGGACTTGACCGTCTGCAAGGGATTCAGGTGGCAATATTTTCGATGTGATAGGATGATTCAAAGCTTATTCACCTTCACTAAAAGACATTCGATTACTCCCATCTCCACACTCGGGGCACACCGGTGAAACGTATGCGCGTCCTTTTGTGGTGCTGGGGCCGGCGGGGCGGCGGTCCCCGCTATACCCTCCAAGTAGCACGAGCGCTTGGACGGCTACCATCCCTCGACCTGTATCTGTCCCTGTCACGACAATCCGCGCTGTTGAGCGAAACGAAAGCGCTGGGCTTTCCCATTTTCGAAGTCGATACTTACCAGGGATTGCTGTCCGCTGCTTGGCGAACGCTGATAGTGCCACGAGTCGCGCATCATTTCGCCGCCTATTTGGACGCCCAGCACATCGATCTGGTGCTCTGCACCATGATCCATCCCTGGAGCGGCTGGGTGGCCCCACGCATCCGCGCGCCGGGACGCTCCTACGTTTTCACGGCGCATGACGCTATCCCTCATCCCGGCGATCGCTTCATCGGCTGGAATCCCTTGATGCGCGCTAATCTGCGCCACGCCGACGGCGTTCTGCTGTTGTCGGAACACGTCCGCGACCAGCTGGTCGCACGCTATCGCTACCCAGTCCAGCGAACCTGGATCGTACCCCATGGACCTCTCGCCTTTCCGGGCCAAAAACTCGAAAGCGATCGGCCGGACCGGCCGCAGCGACTGTTGTTCTTCGGCCGCATCCGGCCTTATAAGGGGTTGTCTCTCTTGCTGGAAGCTTTTACTCGCATCGCGGATCGCCACGATCTCTATCTGGCCGTGGTCGGGGGCGGCGAATTGGATGCGCGAGCCGCTCGCCTGGCCACTCACCCCCGCGTTCACTTGGATAACCGGTGGATTCCGGAAAGCGAGGTCGCCGCTATCTTCGCCGCTGCCGATCTGGTGGTCGTACCCTGCGTGGAAGCAAGTCAGTCGGGCGTGGTCGCCGCTGCTTACGGCATGGGGGTACCGGTGGTAGTCACACCAGTCGGGGGGTTGCGCGAGCAGGTGACGGTCGGCGAAACCGGCTGGGTCGCCGCCGATACGACGGTCAAGGCGCTGGCCGATGCTATCTTGATTCTGTGCACCAATCCCGCCCTCTATGTCCGTTGTCGCGCCGGCGCACGGCGGGCGGGCCAGATCGACGATGCCTGGGACGGCATTGCGGAACGGATGGCGACCTTTTTTCAGCGGGTGCGGCGAGAATCACCCGCTTAACAAACTGCTGCGGGGCTTCTGGAACCGACCGCGAAAGCGCGGTTTCTCTCGCGATGATCGCGATTCCTCCTCCGGTCTGCGATGCTGGCGGCCAAGGTGCGGGCCAGAGGCGTCAGAATTTCATCGCGGGGTTTTACCGCCATCTCGGCCGAGATGGCGGAACCCGATAATGCGCCAGCTAGAAGGGCGGAGAGAGGCCGCCGCCCGCCCTCTCCCACGAGCGGGAGAGGGACAGGGACGATGGCGGTTTTTCAATCCCTAGCAGGCCAAAGGCCGCCAGAAACCGCTCCTTAGCCGCGAATTCCCCTCAATCGCAGGATTTGGCCCAGGCAACCCCACATCAGCAGGATCAGCGCCAGCAGAGCAGTCGGCGATAAGGTCGGAATATCGACGAATCCCATGGCACCAGCGCTGGCCGTGTTGTTGTTCGGGTTGCTGTCGTTGGCAGCGGTTACGTTTGTCGTCACTATCACGCTACCGCTGACTGGCATGATGTAGCTCAGGGTGAGGTTGACCGTTTGTCCGGGATCGAGAGTGTCCGGTAATCCTGTCACCGTCACCGTTCCTGTCCTGCTGTTGTAGTTGCATACTGGAGGACCATCGCACCGGACACCGCTGAGCCCCGGCGGTAGCGTGAGCTGATAGCTGACGCCGGTGGCCGTCACCGAACCCAGATTACCGTAGGTGACGCTGATCTGTACCGCGTTGCCCGCTGTAGCGGTGGCGGGTGATCTGATCGTGGTGTAGAGATCGGCGGTGGTCGTAGCGGTAATGGTGGTGCTGGCAGTGGCGCTATTGTTGGCGGCGTTGCTTTCGGTCGTCTCCGTGCCCACGGTGCTGGTCACTTGCACCGTGCCGCTGGCCGGGGCAGTGTAATTCAGGGTGAGGTGGACCGTCTGCCCAGTGACAAGACTACTCGGCAAGCCGCAGCCCGTGACCGCACCGGTCCCGCTGTTGTAGCCGCAAACGACACCGTTGTAGCTCACTGTGATACCGGTCGGCGCACTGGTCAGGACGAGGGTATAGCAGTGAGCTACAACGGTGTCGTTTGTCTACTCGGCAAGCCGCAGCCCGTGACCGCACCGGTCCCGCTGTTGTAGCCGCAAACGACACCGTTGTAGCTCACTGTGATACCGGTCGGCGCACTGGTCAGGACGAGGGTATAGCTCATGCCGGTGGCCGTGGCCGGACCCAGATTGCCGTAGGTGACGCTGGCTTGCACCGCGCTGCCCGCTGCGGCCGTGGCGGGCGCGGCGACTGTGGTGTAGACATCGGCGGTGGTCGCGGCGCTGATCACGGTGCTATCGATAGCGGTGTTGTTAGTCCCATCACCGTCATTGCCAGCACCTACCGTGGAGGTGACATCGACCGGGCCGGTTGCCGGGGCGATGTAGTGGGCGACCAGCTCGACGATTTGGCCGGGCGCAAGGGTTGTTGGCAGACCGCAACCGGTGACGGCACCGCCACTGTAAGTGCAGGCCACGCCGTTATAGCTGACCGTTGCACCCGCTGGCAGGGTGAGGGCGTAAGTCACGGCGGTGGCGTTAGCCGTGCCCAAATTGGTGAATCCGGCGGTGACCGCCACGGTCCCGCCACCGGTGGCGCTGGGCGGGGCATGGATCCAAGTGGTGACATCGGCCATCGCGAGGGCTTGGACCGTAGTGCTACCGCTAGCGCTGTTATTGGTCGGCGTTTCACCCGGCGTGGTGGTGGCAATGCTGGATTGCACCGTCAAGACAGCCGCTCCGGCGGTGGGAGCAAGGTAGCTCAGCAACACCGTTTCCGTTTGGCCAGGGCTGAGGCTGGTCGGCAAACCGATGAGGGTCAGCACGCCGGTCGCGCTATCGTAGGTGCAGGTGGCACCGGCACAACTGATGCCGCTCAGGTTCGGAGGCAAGGTGACGGTATAAGTGACGCCATCGGCGACCGCCAAGCCTTGATTGCCAAAAGTCAGCAGTGCGTTGACAGTTCCGCCCGCCGGGATGGTCGCCGGGACGTCCACCGCAGTGTAAACGTCGGGGACACTGGCCGAAACGACCACCGTGGTGCCGGTGGCAACGTTGTTCGCGGTATTGGTCTCACCTGAAGCGCCGATGTTGGATGTGACGGTTATCGTATCGCCATTGTTGGCCGGGAGCTTGTAGGTCAGGGTGAGATCGATGCTTTGTCCCGGATCGAGCGTGCCAGGCAGGCCGCAGCCGCTCAGGACATTGCCCGCATAAGTGCAGAGCACGCCGTTGTTGCGAATCTCAATGTTGGTCGCCGTCCCGGTTCCCGAGAATGCCAGCCCATAGGCCGTGACCGTGGCGGCGTCCGGGCCGAGATTAGCGTAGGTGATGGGGACGATGACCGTGCTCCCCGGCGCGGCGCTGGCCGGCGGGGCGATCGTGCTGATCACATCCGGCACCGTGGCCGAAGCATTGATCGCGGTGCTGCCGCTGGCGCTGTTGTTGCCCGCTGCGCCCGGATCTTCGGCGGCGCTCACAGTCGCCGTGACATTGACCGGCCCGTCAGCGGCAGCCGGCGCGGTGTAGCTCAAAATCAGCCCGACGGTCTGGGCGGGGTCGAGGCTGCTGGGAAGACCGGTGATCGTCACCGTCGTGCCGGCATAGCTGCAACTGATGCCACTGCCGGTGCAGGTGACGTTGGTCAGCCCCGGCAGCAGCGCAAGGTTGTACGTCACGCCGGTCGCCGGCGCCGTGCCTAGATTGAGGAAGGTTACGTCTACCGCCACCGTGCTGCCCGCCGTAGCAGTGGTCGGGGCGTCCACTAACGCCACCACGTCTGTAACCGCTGGCGCTGGCACCTGCGTGCTGGCGCTGGCGCTGTTGTTGCCGGGACTGCTGTCGGTGGCAGTGGTACCGATGGTAGATTGCACCGCGAGCGTGCCGGTGGCCGTGGCCGTGTAGCTGAGTACTACCTGTTCAGTTTGACCCGGATTGAGGCTGGCCGGCAAACCAATTACCGTCACGATGCCTGTATTGCTATCGTAGCTGCACGTCGCGCCGATGCAACCGACGCCGCTCAAGCCGGCAGGCAAGGTGACGCTGTAGCTCACGCCGGATGCCACTGCGGTCCCTTGGTTGCCGTAGGTCAAGATCGCGTTGACCACCCCGTTTAACGGCGCACCCGCCGGTGCGCTAACGGTGGTGTAAACATCCACCGTCGCTGGCGGCAATACGGTAGCCTTTAGCGTGGCTTGGGCGATCTGTCCCTGATCATCAGCGACGAGGTAGGGGATGCTGACCGTGCCGATGAAGTCGGTAGCGGGTGTAAAGGTGACAGCGCCAGTGGGAATGCCGTTCGCGGTCACCAGAGCGAACGTACCTTGGCCAGATACGGTGTAAGTGGTCTGGATTCCGGCAGTGCTCGGATCGAGGTCGAGCGTCGCGGGATCGAGCGTCGCACCATTGCTTGCCGTATCGTTACTCAACACGTTGGTCAATGTTCCCGCCGTGTTGAATGGTACCGTGATCGCGTCGTCGGTCGCCGAAGGCGGACCTACCGGCTGTACCGCAGCGGTCTGTTGATCGTCTTCGACGGCGTTGTTGTTGTTGGGGATGGAGTCGGGATCGAAAGCGTCGGACGCCACCACTTGCGCGGTCACGTCGTAAGAGCCCGTCGCCAATACCGTGGCGACGAGAGTCAGCGTCTCCGTATTGCTCCCCGTCGTGGCCGGCAGAGTTCCTACCGTCCAGTCGCCGGTGGTCGGATCGTAGCTGCCGCTACTGGGCGTGGCGCTCACCAACGTATAACCCGCCGGTAGAAGCGCATTGACCTCCACGTCCGTGGCCGAGTCGGGACCTTTATTAGTCAGGGTCACCGTGAAGGTGACGTTGGCGCCCATAGCCGGAGTGGCGTTGTTGACAACATTGGTCAATTCCAGGTCGGCCACCGGTTGTGGAGTGTTCAAGGTTACCTGATCGTCTTCGCCATTGCCGGTGCCATTGTTCGGCGTCGAGTTGGGATCAGGCTGATCCGCCGCCGTGATTTGCGCGGCGTTGCTCAGACCACCCGTTGCATCGGTGACAGTCACGGTAATCTGGAATTGCACGTCGCCGCCGGCCGTCACGCTCGCCGGACCGCAGGTCACCACGCCGCCACTATGGCTGCAACCAGCGCTGGCCGAGACAAAGGTCACTTTGCCCGCCGGCAGCGTATCCGCCACCGTGACGCCCGTGGCTTGGGCCGGACCGGCGTTGGCGACCGTGAGCGTGTAGGTGATTTGGTCGCCGTTTACCGGCGTGGCCTTGTCTACGGCCTTGGTCAGGGACAGATCGGCCGATTGCTGGATGCCAAAGTTGAGCCCGCTCACCGTCGCGCTGGCGTCGATGCCAGTTAGGATGCCATTGGGGGTACCGTCCACTACGCCGCTGATGTTCTCCCCGCTGACCGACCAACCCGTCGGTAGCGTCGCCGTCGGCGTGACCGTGCTCCCCACAGTCGGACTGGCGGCGGTGATGTAGGCGCTGTAATTGGCGCCAGCGGGAACGTTGGTGGTCCACGAACCGTTGCTGTCAACCGGTGCCACCGCCAAGACCTTGCCCGTGCTGTCTACGACAACCGCGTTCAGCCCGCCAGCGTTGATGCCGACTTCACTGCCGTTCTGCACGCCGCTGCCATCGATATCCGCAAACACCGTACCCGATATCGATACCATGCTCGTCATCGTGCTGCCGTTGGCGCTGTTGTTTGCGAGATTAGCGTCGCTGCTCGTCGTGTTGATGGACGTGTTGATCGGTATCGAGCCCGATGCTGGCATAGTGTAGGTGAAATCAAAGTTGAAGCTTTGGCCGGCGGCGAGACTGGATGGCAAGCCTGTAAAGCTAATCGTCCCACCGCTGCAAGTTGCGATGACGTTGGTGGGCAGGCTGGTAAATTGAAAGCTCTGCGGGCAAGTTCCGCTGTCGACCGTCGCGGTATACGTGACTCCCGCCGCTGCGCCAGCACCGTTGTTGCCGAACGTGAAAGTTCCGCTGACTGTCGATCCTGCAGCGGCGGTTGCCGGCACGCTCACCGTAGTAAGGACGTCGGTTTGACCGATGCCGGTGCTGACGGTGGCAGTATTGTTGGCCGGGTACGTGTCGTTACTAGTGGTGGCGATGGTGGTGGTGGCAACGACCGGTCCGGTACTCGGCGCCGTGTAGCTGAAAGTCATGTACGGGATGGATTGCCCGGCACCGAGCGTCACGGGCAACGGCGTACCGCCGAAGGTCACCACACCGGTCGCATTGTTGTAGCTAGCCGTCGTACCAACAGGCAGGTTGCTAAAGGTCACCGGACCCAAGCCCGGGCTCAAGGTCAGGCCATAAGTGACGCCATTGGCAGTGGAGTTACCGTTGTTGGCGAAACTGAAAGTACCTTGCACCGTGTCCCCGGCGGTTGCCGTGCTGGGTGCGCTGACCGATGTTGCCACGTCAATCACAATCGGATTGATGGACAGCGTATTGCTCTGCGGAGCTGTGGAAAAATAGGTCCAAAGGTTGAGCCCCTTGGCGTCGCCCCAACCGGCTCCAGAAGCACAATCCGAATTCGCGTTGCTACCCGAACCCCAATTGCGATAGTTGGTTGAGGAATCCACACCCAATAAGCTGGCGGGTACCGTCGGGGCGGCGGGCGAAGCCGTAGGACACAATGTGCCGTTCAAGTTGCCCACCAGATTCCCGCTGCTGGTACGGTAGCCTCGGTCGTCGTAGTAAACGGTCCTGTCGCCGAAATTGGTCCCGTTCAGTCGCGTGATCGTCGGCCCTGCACCCGGGTTGTTTTCCGCGTCGATGATCGGGAAGTGGACCTCACCGTTGCGGCCTAAAACGCGGAAGGTATAAGGACCGCCGGCGGGGAAATTAACGCCAGAATTATCCTTGCCGTCCCAGTTGACGTTATGAGTACCTGTGCCCGCGATGCCGGTTAAAACGGCGTTGTTAACATTCATCGGATCGAAGTCTGCACCGTTACGGCTGACGACGATTTGGTAGGTGATGGTGTTGGTAGTGGTAAAAGTAAATGTACCCCCCGCTCCCACGGTGGTTATCGAACCGACGAGGTGGCCGCTGAAGCTCAAGTTCGACACGGTTGGCGAGGGCGGCGTAAGCGGGATATTGAGCGCAGCCAATACTCTTTCGACTTCGACGTTGTTACTGACATCGCTAAAAAATATCGGATATTGGGCGATTTGCGTGGTTACTCCAGGCGACAAAAGCGTCGGATCAATCAACGCGAATTGTGTCGTAGTGCCTATACCCATAGTCCGCAAATCCTTATAAAGTGGTTGCCCGTTGTCGAGAAAACCGAGGCTATTGGCGTAAAGCACATAACCATTCGGGTCCAGACCGCGCAAATCCTGGGAGTAGCGGTAGCCGTCGTTGGTCACGTAGTAATGAGTCGAATAAACCGGACGGCCATTACCCCCCGTAAAAGCCGCCCAAGCGTAAGTAAACAATCGACCTTCCAGATCGGTGGTTGAGGCTGGGTTACTGGAGCGCACCGTGACATCCCAGGCGGAGACACTGTTGTTACTGATAGCGGGAGGGTCGATAACTGCATTAGGACCGGAACCGGTTCCAGCGGGCGCAAACACAACGCCATAGACTCCAGTGGAGGGGGCTTGATAAGCGCACGGAGTATAGCCGGTCGTTTTGCCCGTTCCATCAACACTCTGTGGGCCAACGTTTTCTTTGACGCGGGCGTCGATCAAGCCCCGACCAGCGCCCGAGTAGTTCGGTCCAGTTAGGGTATTGGTTTCTGAGCAAGTGAAGGTTGGAGATCCGGGTACGGTTTCATCACCAGGTGTGCCAAAATCTTGAGGGCTGTATATGTTAACGACCCCTTGATTAGTAGCAGTGCGGTTGCGCGAACCGAGCAAAATGTATTCGCCAGCCTGGGCATAGACGTACAGGAATGTTCGGCGGTTTACTTTGCCAACATATTTACTACCGGGCTGAATATCGAGATTAGCCCTGCTTCCCCCTGCAGGATAGGTGCTGGGATACAGCGACCTACTGCCTTCGGCCCAAGCTGACGAAGCATCGAAGAGAAAACTTGGCAGGACCATAGTCGCTAGCAAACCAGCCCACCAGCGCACCAAAAGCAAACGGCTCAGCATTAATTTGGTTCCTTATTATTCGTTAACCATTCGAAGCCACTTCATCTAAGTGGCATACCCCCCACGCATAGCCTCGTTTATTATTCCTTAAGCACATTACTTTACTGCGCACACTCAGGGCAAGCATCAAATAATGCAGTATCATGTAACATATTAAATCTACTTCGTAATCTGTCGCTATGCCAGCTCGTCTCCAACCGCTTGTCTTCGGCCTCGGCCAAATGCTGTGTGGCTCGATAGTGATCTTCTGCCTGCCGCAAGGCCACAACAGTTGCGAGAGTGGAAAACGGCGCCGGAGTATCGGCGGTCGGTTCATCGTAATCATCGTCCACCGCCGGCAATCCCAGCCCCATCCGCGCCCGAATCAACGCCAAATCGCCCAGTAGCAACGCCGACTCGAAGCACTCGGTTTGCAGAGGATGCCGGGACAGTGCGGCATCCACTTCGTCCCAGTATCCGGCCAGCGCCAACACTCGCAACGCCTCGCGCCATGCACCGAAATCTCGGCTTTCACCGTTGATACCGTCAGCCAGCAGGGCGATGGCCATCTCGACCGGCGCGGGCTTGGAAGTGTGATAGAGGGGATCAGCGGCGCGGCGCGCGCGCCAACACAGCAGTTGAGCGCGTTGCTGTAACTGTCGTTCCAAGGCTTGCGTTGGCTGGAGTTCGGCCAGCCATTGGTTCGACCGTTCCAACGCCGCCAAATCGTGGCGGCGAAAAGCGGCGCGGCACAACGCCCAGAGATGAGTCGCGGCGGTCAGGCGGGGATGCTCGTCGCGCCAGCTGGCCCAGGCGCGGGAATACCAATCCCAGGCGGCGGCGAAATTGCCCTGGCGATAAGCCAATTCGCCTTCCAAAAAATCCAGCGGCGCGGTCCACGGTTGCCGGATATCCGTCAGATAGCGCCGCCCCTGTTCGAGCAGCGCGCGGCAAAAAGAAGCAGTTTTACGCTCCAAGCTGATGTGGATAATGGCCACCAAGGCACTGAACACATCAGCCGGATCGACGGTCACGGCCCGCTCGTTCGCGGCTTGCAACAGCACCGCCAGCGCCAGATCATCCTCGCCGGCCTGCCGCAGGCTATAGCCTTCCCACAGCAAGGCCCGCGTTCGCTCGCCGACCAATCCCAGCGTTCCCGCCAGTTCCACCGCCTGCCGTTCCAATCGCGCGGCTTGGGCGAAATGACCGTCGGCGCGAGCTTGACGGGCTCGGGTACGCAGCCGGTCGAGCCCTCGCCGGTCGGAAGTCATGCCGGAGCGCGCGAAACGCCGTCCAAGCCGAGCGAATCAGTGCAACAACGAGAACAGCCGCCGCCGATAGGTAGTCACCAGCGGATCTTCGTTGCCGAGCATCTCGAAGATGGCGATCAAACCCTTGCGGCCGGCTTCATCCTCAAATTTGGGATCGCGCTGCAAGATGTCCATGAACTGTTCCAGTGCTGCTTCGTAGCTTCCGGCCAGCACGTAGCGCGCCGCCAATTGTCGGCGGGCTGTGCAATCGTCCGGCTTCGCGCGCACTTGGGCTTCCAGTTTCGTGATGTCCGGCGCGCCTTGGGCCAGCTCAGCGAATTGCAAACGCGCCAATAGACCACTTGCCGGTTGCCGTTCACGCTCCTCAACCGGCAAGCCTTGCAACAGATTGCGGGCTTCCTCGCTCCGATCCAGCTGCAACAACTTGTCGGCCAACAGGGTTTTCAATTGGACACTGTCTGGTTCTTCCTTGAGTGCCTCGTGCAACAATTCGATCGCCTGCTTTTGACGACCGCGCTGCCAGAGCACTTCGACCTGCTCCTGGACGATATCGCCGGGCTGCTGCTGGGGTCCGGTCAGGCGATGGATGGCTTCGTGATAGGCCGATTCCGGTTGTAGTCCCACCAACTGGTCCACGATCTGGCCCTGCCAGATCACCATTACCGTCGGCAGGCTGCGGACCCGGAAATGCGCGGCTAAAGCCTGCTCGGTATCCGCGTTGACCTTAGCCACGATGACGCTGCCTCGGTATTCCTGGGCCAGTTTGGCGAGCAGGGGACCCAGCGTCTTGCATGGCTGGCACCAGTCGGCCCAAAAATCCACCAGCACTGGCACGCGCTGGGAGCTTTCCACCACCTGGGCGAAATTATGTTGGTTGACTTCGATAACGTAAGACGGCTCGTTCATCGTTCAATTTCCGCAAGGGCCGCGCCGGATGGCGGCAAAATTCGAGGGCAAGCTAAAAATAAGGGCGCGGCCCGAAGTTTCAATAGGCGAGGTGAACGGCCTCCGCAATCAGCGTTCGAGATATTGCAATTTCCCGGACTTGCCGTCCCAATCCGCTGCGTCGGGCGGGGCATCCTTCTTCGTGGTGATCACCGGCCATTGTTTGGCCAGTTCGGTGTTGAGCGCCAGAAACTCCGCTTGGTCGGCCGGCAGATCATCCTCGGAGAAAATGGCATGCGCCGGACATTCAGGCTCGCACAACGTGCAATCGATGCACTCGTCGGGATCGATGACCAGAAAGTTGGGGCCCTCGTGAAAGCAGTCTACCGGGCAGACCTCCACGCAGTCGGTGTACTTGCACTTGATGCAATTTTCGGTAACGACGAACGTCATGGGTAGTCCCCTCAAAAGGCCGGAAATACAGGGCCGCTATCTTAACCGCGATTTACCGAGTTGGGCACTGGGAAAAACGGTGGATCGTAATGGCGCCTTCGGTCACCCGACCCCCGCGCCGGCCGCCAGTCGGTCACTTCGCGTCGCCTGCCTTGCCGCCGTCCAGCAATGCTTTCAAGTTCGCGAACGGGTTGTGGGTGGCCCCACCCCGCTTGTCGCCCGGACCTTCGGCCCCCCCTCGGACCAAGGCTTCTTCGTGTCGCTGGTGCTCGTTATCATGGCAGTAAAGACACAGCAACTCCCAATTGCTGCCGTCGGGTGGATTATGGTCGTGATCATGATCCCGGTGGTGGACAGTCAGTTCGTGCAGATTTTGGCGATTGAACTCACGGGCGCAACGCCCGCAAATCCACGGGTAAAGTTTCAACGCCTGCTCACGGTAATCCTGCTCCCGCTGCTCCCGGTTGCGGCGGGCAGCGGCAACGATTTGATCCAGATTGCCACGGTCGGTTGAAGGTTTGGATTTCATGGGTTCGGCTCCAGGGCATGCTCGCAAGAATGGCTCAGCGCGGCGAACGCCGCCAGGTCCAGCGTTTCCGGGCGGGCGCCGGGATCAACCCCCGCAGCCTCGATTCCAGCGGCGTCCAGCAGACCACGCAGGGCATTACGCAAGGTTTTGCGGCGTTGGGTGAACGCCCGCCGAACCACTTCGGCGAACCGCTGCTCGTCCCGGATCGCGACCGGCGGGGTTTCGTGGGGAACCAAGCGCACCATCGCTGACCACACCTTGGGCGGTGGTCGGAATGCCTCCGGTCCGACTGCGAACAAAGACTCCGCTCGACAGCGGCGCTGTAGCATGACCGACAGGCGGCCATAAGCCTCTTCGCCAGGACGTGCCACCATTCGCGCCACCACCTCCCGTTGCAACATGAAGTGGAGATCGCGCAAATGTTCGATTCGATCCAATAAATGGAACAGTAGCGGCGTAGAAATGTTGTAAGGCAGGTTACCGGCCACCCGCAAGCGGGGCCCTTCGCCGCGCAGCGCCGCGAAATCGAATGCCAGCGCATCGGCATGGTGGATTCGCAGAGTTCCCGACCCGACACAACGCGCTCGCAGCGACTCCAGTAGATCGCGGTCCAGTTCGATCGCGTCCAGTTCACCCACTGCGGTCAACAGCGGCAGGGTCAAGACCCCTAAACCGGGGCCGATTTCCACCAGCCGATCACCGGGAACCGGCCGAATCGCCGCGACGATGCGCTCGACAACGCCGAAATCACGCAGGAAGTGCTGGCCGAACCGTTTGCGCGCCCGGTGCGGCCGTTCCGCCAGCGTCACGCCAAATCCAGAACGATGTTCATCGTGCTGGCGCCGAGCTTGTCTCTGTCACTGCGGACGTGGTCGGCGCCAGGCGCACTTCCACGTAGGCCTCGTTGCGCAACCGGCGCAAAAGTAGCTCCCACTCCTCGTCGGAGCGGCGCCGCAACAGCGCCTCGCGGGCCCGGGCCCGCTCGACCTCGGGCGATGCCTGGCCTTGGCGGCGTTCGAGCACCTGAACGATGTGCCATCCGAACTGGGTTTTAAACGGAGCGCTGATCTGGTTCGGTTGCAGCGCATTCATCTCTTGCTCGAACCGGGGAACCATCATCCCCGGAGCGACCCAACCCAAATCGCCGCCGCGCGCCCCCGATCCTTTATCGTCCGAGTTTTCGCGGGCCAGCGTCGCGAAATCCTCGCCATTCCGAATCCGCTGGCTCAATTGTTCTAATCGCTGGCGTGCCTCGTCGTCCGACAACATCGGCGAAGTCTTCAGCAAAATATGTCGGGCATGGGTTTCCGTCACCACCCCTTGCTTGCCGGTTACCGGCGTTCGCTTGGCGGCTGCGGGTACTGCGCCACCACCTTTCACTTCCAACAGCTTGACGATGTGGAATCCACTGGGGCTACGAATCGCGTCGCTGAACTGGCCGGGCCGCAGCTTCGGCACCACCTCCGCAAACACGGTCGGCAATTGATCGGCACTGCGCCAGCCAAGATCGCCACCCTCTGACGCATTCCGACCGGCGGATTCGCTTGTCGCCAACCGCTGGAAATCAGCACCCTTTCGCAGTTGCGCCAACATCTCTCCCGCTTTGCGCCGCGCCGCTTCGATCTGCTGCGATGACGCATCCTCCGGGAATTCGATCAGGATTTGGGCGATGTGATACTGACGCGCCCCGTCCTCACTCCCCCCTCCTTCCGGATTGGACCCGAAACCGCTCTGACCAGCGGTCAGTTGGGCTTGCAGACTTTCGACATCCTGCTCGGAAACCTGGAGCTGGCTGTCCACCAGTTTCTGCCGCAACCGCACGCCCATGATCTCCCGGCGCACGTCATCGCGGAATTTGGCGAAGCTGGTCCCATCCTTTTCAACGGTTTGCCGCATCTGAGTCAGGTTCATGTTGTTGCGTTGAGCCAGGGTTTCGATGGCGGCGTTTAGCGTGGCATCGTCCACCGTGACACCGTTGCGCTCGGCGGCACGAACCTGCAACTGGGTCATAATCAGCCGCTCCAGCACTTGCCTTTCCAGCTCTGGGCGTGGCGGAATCTGGATTTTCCGTTGCCGCAACTGGCGCTCGACGGCGGCGATACCCTCGTCCAGCTCGCGACGAGTAATCACGTCGTCGTTAACTACCGCCACAATGGCGTCCAGCGCGTTGCCCGGTGCTTCCGGACCGGGACCGAAGGCCAGTTCCGTTCGGCCAGACAGCGAAAAAACGGACAGAAGCAGGAACAACATCAGAGGAAGAAGCGGCTTGTTCATGCAATTCATCGGAAGTGGGCGCGTTAGCGAAGAGGTTGGTAGCCGAGAATGGAATTTCTGAGCTGCGTCTCTAGACTGGATCCCCATTGGGATAATCCTTTCAGCTCCAACTCCAGGTAGAAGGCGGTTTGAGAGTCGATTTGGGCGGGACTATCCCGATACTGGCGGGCGACGGTCCGAATCGCCCAGCAACAATCCTCGTATTCCAAGCCCGCTAGAGTTTCGAGATTGCGGTCCAAATTCAAGGCTTGATTCCAGCGCCCCAAAATCCGCCAGCGCGAACTCAGCGGCCACGCCAGCGACACGTCCGCCGATTCGATTTGATCGTGTAAATCCAAGTCCGGCTGATCCCGATCCATCAGATAGGACAGGTTGAGCAATTGCCCGGCATTGGCGTAATAGCGCAGATCGATTCCGGTTCGCAGCAAATCGCTGCTGTCCGGTTCGAACTGGACACCACCCTGCATCGACCAGTGGGTGGAAAAATTCATCTGGCCTTGCGCGATCAGGCCGGAAGTGGCTGCCGTCTCCGGCACATCGGTGGCGGATAGGGTTACCCGGCGATCCTCGAAATACTGGATCTGACCGATACTGGCCCGGAGCCGCTCGCGACCGCTTGCCCCGTCGATCGCGCGCGTGGTCAAGGCGATGGTCACTTGGTTGGCATCGCCTAGCCGATCCCCGCCGGTAAAGCGGTTCTGGCGAAATAGCCAATCGTAGTCATGATCCATCAGACTGCTATCGAAGACCGGGATGTCGTTCTGGTTCCGATAGGGCACGTACAGATAGAACAAGCGCGGCTCCAGCGTCTGGGTTCCGGACGCGACGCCTAGCCAGTCGGCATGCAGGGGACGCTCGAAGATCAGACCGCTGTCCAGGCTAGCGATCGGTGCCGCGCGGGAAGGCGCATCATTGGCATCGGCCGCCGTGTTGTCGAGCTGATAGCCGGTGTAGCGAAAGCTTCCCTGCGGCTTGAGATATCCCCAAGGCTGTTGGAGCAGCCAATACGCCGACGGCCAAAGATCCAACCGGGTACCCGTCACTACATCGGATTGCTGGAAATTCACCAGCTCGCTGTGCAACTGATAGTGCAAGCCGCCGGCGCCAGACAGCGGTTCGCTATCGAACAACAACTGAGGCAGACGCTGATAGGGTTTGCCGCTGAGGGCGAACAGCGCCGGATTGAGTATCTGAAAGCCTTGTACCCGAGCCAGCGCCTGCCATCCCTCTCCCTGGTAGAGAGCGTCAAAATGCCGCTCCAGGTAATTGGTCGTGAGGAAAGTCAAATGGTTGCCCAAATCCCAGAGGTAGCGGTCGTCCGAAACGTATTCGAAGCGCAGATCGGTGTAGGTGTTCGGTAACGGCGCAGCGCGATCGATGATATTGAATGAACCGCGCTCCCCGCCATAACGGCGATCATCGGGCATATATTCGAGGTGAACCTGCCCCTGATCACTGGGACCGAGAAACCGATACTCCATACCCAGCAGCAGGCCGCGTTCGGCCACCCAGCGCGGCGTCAGCGTCATGTCGCGCTCGGGCGCGATATTCCAGTAGTAGGGAAAGGCCAAGTCCAAACCGGTAGTGGAGGTATAACCCTGGATCGGAGCCAGAAATCCCGACTGCCGCTTGTCGGTGATGGGGAACGATAGATAGGGAAAATAAAACACCGGGGTGTCCCAGAACGCGAGCACGACATCGCGGGCCTCACCGCGACCGGTCGCATCGTTCAGCTTCAGTTTGCGCGCCCGTATTTCCCACGCTTCCTTGCCGCGCGCGCAGGTCGAGTACATGGCGTTCTTCAACCGGCTCTGCTTTTTATCGCGATCCACGGCCACTTTGGCTGCGGAACCCTGGGCATTGCGCCCCGGTAGATAGTAGTCGACACCCTCGAACTGGCCGGTACCGGCGTCCAAATCCACGGTTGCCCGCTTGCCGCGCAGCGCCTGTTGGTGATCGCCGTAAACGAACGGCGTATCGACCACCGCCCGATTGGCCGGGCGCTCAAGGGTCATGTGCTCGGCGCGCAGGCGCTGCTCACCGCGCGTCAGGCTGACATTGCCCTCCAGCTGGGATTGGGTGGAGGAAGATTCGACCTGCCTGGCATCGACCTGGATCGGCGCTTCGTCTGGCGGCGGTGCGTTCGGAGTCGCCGGCACAATTTCCCGCGCGAGTTCGTCAGGCTCGCATTGCGCCCACCTTGCGGGATTTTTAGGAGATTTCGCCTGTACGCCGATCAACGGCAGCAGCGTCAGCGCGATGCCAACGGCTAATATTCGGTAATGCGGTGTCACGGAACAGGATTTTACGCATCGATGAAAGTGATCTAACATCGCACAGATTGATTGTGGCTGCAATCCACCTCGTATGGAGCGCGTTTCGTGAATGATCGCGAGCAATTGTTGCGCGAGTGGCTGGACACGGTGCTGCCGGCACCGTTGACCGGTATGGCTCCGGCGTCTAGCGACGCCAGTTTTCGCCGCTATTTTCGGGTCTGGTACGACGGCCAGACCCGTATTGTCATGGATGCTCCACCGGACAAGGAAGATTGCCGGCCGTTCGTCGCCATTGCCCAAGCCCTGCGTGGCCTAGGATTGAACGCGCCCGAAGTCCTGGCGGGCGATCTCGACCAGGGGCTGCTGCTCCTAACCGATCTTGGCAGCCGACAATATTTGGCGGAACTGGACGAGCGCAGCGTCTCTGGCTTGTACGGCGATGCACTAGATGCGCTGGCGCGACTGCAAACCGGCGGCGATCCCGGTTCGCCGCTGTTGCCGCCTTACGATTCAGCGCTGTTGCATCGGGAGATGGAACTCTTTCGCGATTGGTTCCTGGGACGCCAACTCGGATTCAATTTGCGCGAAGACGAGCATCAGGTGCTGGATCACACGTTCGCCCTATTGGCCGACAACGCCTTGGAACAGCCGAAAGTGTGGGTCCACCGCGACTATCACTCCCGCAATTTGATGGTGACCGACCCGGACAATCCCGGCGTGCTGGATTTTCAGGACGCGGTGGTGGGAGCGGTGACTTACGATCTGGTGTCGCTACTACGCGACTGTTACGTTGCCTGGCCCCGAGAGCAGGTCGAATCGTGGGCTTTAGCGCACCGGGCGCGATTGCGGACACTGGGCATGAGCGGCCTGGATGACGCCGAACAATTCCTCCGCTGGTTCGATCTGATGGGCACGCAACGCCACCTGAAGGCTATCGGCATCTTCGCCCGCTTGAACCTGCGCGACGGCAAACCGGGCTATCTACGCGACATTCCCCGCACGCTGGGTTATGTGCTGGCGGTAGCGGATCGCTATCCGGATCTCGCTGCCTTGCGCGCCATGTTGCTGGCACGCCAAGTGGATCGCTGGGAACCGTCATCGTGAAAGCGATGATCCTGGCTGCCGGGCGCGGCGAGCGGATGCGCCCGCTCACCGATCATACTCCGAAGCCTCTGCTGCCGGTCGCCGGTCAACCGCTGATCGTCCACCACCTCGAAGCATTGCGGGCGGGCGGTATCACCGAGCTGGTGATCAACACCGGCCATCTGGGCGAACGCTTGCCGGCAGCGTTGGGCGATGGCCGCCGCTGGGGGGTCCAAATCGTCTATTCGGCCGAACCGCCAGACGCGCTGGAAACGGGCGGTGGCATCTTTCAGGCGTTGTCGCTACTCGGTCCAGCGCCGTTTCTGGTCGTCAACGGCGATATCTGGACCGATTATCCTTTCGCTCGCTTACCCTCCGCACCCGCCGGCCTGGCCCATCTGATTTTGGTATCCAATCCGCCGCACCATCCGCAAGGCGACTTTGCCTTGGCGGCGGATGGGCGCGTATGGGAATCCGGCTCGCCTCGACTGACCTTCAGCGGCATCAGCGTGCTCCGGCCAGAGCTGTTCGCCGGCTGTTCGCCAGGACGGTTCCCGCTGGGACCGCTCCTGCGCCGGGCGATATCGGACGGCGCCACGACCGGCGAACACCATGCCGGCGCTTGGCGAGATATCGGAACACCGCAACGATTGGCGGAACTGGAACGTGAATTGTGTCCAATCGACGGAGATCGATAGTCCCAGGTCACGCCGAAAGCACGGTCTTACCCTTATCATCCGTACGAAGATCGGCGATCATTCACTGTCGTGGCCTCACAGCGCCGGCCTGAATGAATCCGCTCCATCCAACCCTAGGGAAACGACACTTCACGAAATGACTGCTCCTGACCCTTCTCCCAAAACCGATCCCAAGGATTCGCACACGCCACCGGGCACGCTGGACATTATCCTTAGCGTGTTGTCCTCCTTCTTCGGCGTGCAAAGTGCGCGCAATCAAGAGCGGGATTTCCGGCACGGCCGGGCCGTTCATTTCATCATCGTCGGACTGGGCCTGACCTTGCTGCTGATTCTAGGCATCTGGCTGGCCGTGAAATTCGCCTTGCAAGCAGCCGGTACCTAAGCCCCAGCGATAACGCTTTTCACGCCTCTAAAAGGCCAACCACGATGGATTTGCTGCGATGAGCCGCGTCTTTCTCACCGAGGAGCTACGAACCGAGTACGGGCGCCTGTTCGCCGAGTGCGATATCCGCGCGGAGCGCGCTGCCGAGGTGGATGAATTGGCAGATGCCTTGCTGGCCGATTGGGGTCGCTATCACGCTGTCGGTGGACAGCTTAAGATCCCCTGGTTCGCGGTCGCGGCGCTGCATCACGCCAACACCGGCCGGGATTTCAACGCTCACTTGCACAACGGCGATCCGCTAACCGATCGAACCGAGCATCTACCGGATGGCAGGCCACTCGATGGAGAACCGCCGTTTACCTGGGAGGACAGCGCTACCGACGCGTTGCGCCTGTGGCATTTCGACCAGTGGGAGGATTGGAGCATCGCCGGGACCTTGTTCGTGCTGGAAGGTCGCGACGGCTGGGGCTACCGGCTCAACCATCCCGAGGTACTCTCCCCATACCTGTGGAATTACTCCACCCACTACAGTCACGGCAAATACATCACCGACGACACCTGGAACGAAACCGCTACCGCTCAGCATTGCGGTGTCGCGGTATTGCTGCGGCGGCTGGTGGAACGCGGCTCGATCGAATTCATCGACCCCGGCGAACGGACAACCCGGCCGATGATCCGCTACACCGAAGGGGAAACCTCCCCCACGATCGAGGTGTTGCAACGGTTTTTGAATACCCTGCCCGGCATTTTCGTCAAAGTGGACGGCATAGCGGGCCCGAGAACCTCGGAGGCATTTCGCAAACTGGCCGGGCGGTATCTGCTAGCCGATCCACGCGATGGCGGTGAAGGCTAGGAGACTGTTTCAATCAGCGCCCGCAATTCCTCGGTCCGGCGCTCCAGCAAGGCTGCGTCGCCACGCGTTTCCACGTTCAGCCGCAACAGCGGCTCGGTGTTGGAGGTGCGCAGATTAAATCGCCAGTCGGGAAATTCCAGGCCGACGCCATCGGTTTCATCCAAGGCCGGTTGCTGATCGGCATAGGCAGCTAAAATCTCCCGAATCTTGGCGGGCGCATCCGCCACCCGAAAATTGATCTCGCCACTGCACGGAAACGCTTGCATCCGCGCATCCACCAGGGCTGCCAATGGCTGGCCGCACCGGCTCAGCAGTTCGGCGATCAACAACCAGGGAATCATGCCGCTGTCACAGTAGGCGAAATCGCGGAAGTAGTGATGGGCACTCATTTCGCCGCCGTACAGCGCATCTTCCAACCGCATCCGTTCCTTGATGAAGGCGTGGCCAGTCTTGCTCTGCACCGGCACACCACCAACATTTGTCACTTGTTGGATGGTATTCCAGGTCAGGCGCGGGTCGTGGACGATTTTCGCGCCCGGCTGCCGCGCCAACAGGGTTTCCGCTAGCAGGCCAACCACGTAATAACCTTCGATGAAACGTCCGGCAGCATCGAAAAAGAAACAGCGGTCAAAATCGCCGTCCCAGGCCAGGCCCAGATCGGCGCCGTGCTCGCGCACCGCTTGGGCCGTAGCGTCGCGGCATTCCGGTAACAGCGGATTAGGAATGCCGTGCGGAAAGGTACCATCCGGCTCGTGGTGGATCTTGATGAACCGAAACGGTAGATGCGGCTCCAACGCATCGATGATCGGTCCCGCGCCACCGTTGCCGGCATTGACCACGATCTTCAATGGCTTGAGCACCTTGCGGTCGATGTAACCCAGCAGATGAGCAATGTAAGCGCTTTTGTCCGGCTGATAGTCCAACCGGCCGTGGCGATTCGTCATCGTGAGTTCATCGCTGGCGACCGCCAGGTCGTGGATGGCAAACAAGCCGCTGTCGCCGCTGATCGGTTTGGCCTGCTCGCGCACCAGCTTCATGCCGTTGTAGTCCATTGGGTTATGGCTGGCGGTCACCATGATTCCGCCATCCAGTCGATGATGAAAAGCGGCGAAATAGATCTCCTCGGTACCGCACAGCCCGATGTCCAGCACGTTCACGCCACCGTCGAGCAAGCCCTTGGCCAGAGAGGCGCTCAGGGTCGGACTGCTCGACCGCACATCGTGGCCAACCGCCACCCGCTTGGGTCTTAGAAATACGGCATAAGCTCGACCGATGAGGTAAGCCACGTCCTCGTTCAACTCGTCGGGAATCCGCCCACGAATATCGTACGCCTTGAAACACGTCAGTTTGGTACTCATTTGCGCTCGCCCCTAACCGTTCCCTCGGCCGTAAATATCCTCGAATCGAACGATGTCATCCTCGCCCAAATAGCTGCCCGATTGCACCTCGATGATCTCCAGCGGAATCTTGCCGGGATTGGTCAGCCGGTGCGGGACGCCGACCGGAATGTAGGTGGACTGGTTTTCGGTTAGCAGATATTCCTCATCGCCGCGATGGACGCGGGCGGTGCCGCTGACCACGACCCAATGCTCGGCGCGGTGGTGATGCATTTGCGAGGAAATGCAGGCACCGGGCTTGATCATGATCCGCTTGACCTGGAAACGCCGGTCCAGGTCGATCGAGTCGTAGAAACCCCATGGTCGATACACCTTGCGGTGACTACTGCCTTCCGGGCGCCGGCGAGCCTTGAGCCGGTCCACCACTGTCTTGACATCCTGCACACGATCCTTGGTAGCGACCAGCACGGCATCGGCGGTTTCGACCACCACCAGATGCTCCACGCCCACGGTGGCGACCAGTCTGGAGGTGGCGTCCACATAGGAATCGCGGGTATCCACTTCGATCACGTCGCCGCGCGCGATATTGCCATCGCCGTTACGCTCGCCCACCTCCCACAATGCCGACCAGGACCCGACATCGTTCCAACCCACTTCCAGTGGCAGGACCACCGCATGATCGGTTTTCTCCATCACCGCGTAGTCGATGGAATCCTTGGGGCAGGCAGCGAACGCTGCACTGTCCAGCCACAGAAAATCCTGATCGGCACGACCGGTAGCCAACGCCTGTTGGCAGGCAGCTAGCATCGTCGGCGCCAAACGTTCCAGCTCTGCCAGGAACGCCGAGGCGCGGAACATGAACATGCCGCTGTTCCAGGAATAAGCGCCCGACCGCAAGTAAGTCTGGGCAGTGTCGGCGTCGGGTTTCTCGACGAAACGCTCCACAGCGCACACGCCCGAATCGTCTAGCGGTGCGCCAGCTTTGATGTAGCCATAACCGGTTTCCGGTGCGGTCGGGACGATGCCGAACGTGATCAACCGGCCGGCCTCGGCATGAGTTGCAACCTGTCGCACGGCGGTGCGGAAACCCTCCACGTCGGCGATGACGTGATCGGCCGGCAAGATCAGCAAGGTTGGATCGGCGCCGTCGCACTGGGCGTGCAGGGCCGCCACCGCCACCGCCGGGGCGGTGTTGCGGCCGACCGGCTCCAGGATCGCCGTCGCCGGCTGGATGCCGATCGCGCGCAGTTGCTCGGCGACCATGAAACGATGCTCTTGGTTGCATACCACCAACGGCGCGGCAACATCAGCGAGACCGGCGATCCGCAACGCGGTGTTTTGCAACATGGTGTTTTGATCGACCAGAGGCAAAAACTGCTTGGGATACGCTTCGCGAGATAGCGGCCAAAGCCGGGTACCGCTACCGCCGGACAGGATGACGGGGACGATCATACTTGCTCACCTCGACCGATGGCGTAATAAGTGAAGCCTTGCTCGCGCATATCATCGGGGTCGTAGAGGTTGCGACCGTCGAAGATCAACGCTTGCTTAAGTTGCTGGCGGATGGCGTCGAAATCCGGACTACGGAACAAGCTCCATTCGGTGACGATCACCAATGCGTCAGCACCGGTCAAAACATCCATTGGTTTGGCGCATAGCTGGAAGTCAGGGCGTTCGCCGTGAATGCGGCGGGCTTCGTTCATCGCCGCCGGATCGTAGGCTCGAACTACGCAGCCTTCCCGCCACAGCGCCTCCAGCAGGTTGCGGCTGGGCGCCTCGCGCATGTCGTCGGTGCCCGGTTTAAACGCCAAACCCCACAACGCGAAAGTCCGTCCGCGTAGTTCGCCCTTGAAATGGCGCTGGATTTTAGCGAATAGGACGTTCTTCTGCCGTTCGTTGACTGCCTCAACCGCTTGGAGCAATGTTGCCTCGTAGTCGGCGGAACGAGCGGTGTACTCCAAGGCTTTGACATCCTTGGGGAAGCAGGAACCGCCGTAGCCACAGCCGGGATAGATGAAATGGTAGCCGATGCGCGGATCGGCGCCGATGCCAATTCGGACCTTTTCGATGTCGGCACCCAGCCGTTCAGCCAGGTTGGCCATTTCGTTCATGAAGCTGATCTTGGTCGCCAGCATGGCGTTGGCGGCGTATTTGGTTAGTTCCGCCGAACGCACATCCATTTCGATCAGCCGGTCGCGGTTGCGGTTGAACGGCGCGTACAGATTGCGCAATTGCACGGTAGCACGGTGGTCGTCGCTGCCGACGATGATCCGATCGGGCCGCATGAAGTCTTGAATGGCCGCGCCTTCCTTGAGAAATTCCGGATTGGAGGCCACCGAGAACGGGATGTCCCGACCGCGCTCGGCCAGCGCGGCGGTGATCGTGTCCCGCACCACGCCGGCGGTGCCCACCGGCACAGTGGATTTGTTGACCACGATCCGGTAATCCTCCAAGTACTGGCCGATGGAACGAGCGACGGCACGGACGTGCTGCAAATCGGCGGAACCATCCTCGTCGGGCGGGGTACCGACGGCGATGAACTGGAACAAGCCGTGGGCGACACCTTCGGCCAGATCGGTGGTGAAACGCAGCCGGCCGCTGTCGCCGTTGCGCCGCACCAGGTCATCGAGACCGGGTTCGTGAATCGGGATTTCGCCGCGCTGGAGCATTGTGACCTTGCGCGGATCCACGTCCACGCACAGCACGTCGTTGCCCACGTCGGCAAAGCAGGCCCCAGTGACCAGCCCGACATAGCCGGAACCGAAAATCGTGATTTTCATGCTCGCTTCCTTCGGCGAATAAACAGATTCGTTCGTGCGGTTTGCTAAATGGAGGTCACTTTAGCACACCCCTGGCCGAGGCGGTTTTGCTAGAATCGCTGGCCATGGACGTTTCCTGGATTCTTGACGATCTCAACGAGCCCCAACGCCAGGCGGTGACCGCGCCGCTGGGTTCCTTGCGTGTGTTGGCCGGCGCCGGCAGCGGCAAAACTCGGGTGTTGACCCGGCGCATCGCCTGGCTGCTGGCGATGGAGAACGCTTCGCCTTGGTCGATTCTGGCGGTGACTTTCACCAACAAGGCCGCCGCCGAAATGCGTAGCCGGGTCGAGGCGATGTTGGATCAGCCCATCGGCGGATTGTGGATCGGTACCTTCCACGGCATCGCTCATCGCCTGCTGCGCCAGCATTGGCAGGAAGCCCGTTTGCCGCGCGGCTTCCAAATCCTCGACAGCGACGACCAAAACCGACTGCTCAAACGGATACTGCGCGGACTGAATCTGGATGAAAAGAAATGGCCGCCGCCGCAGGTCGCCGGCTTCGTCAACCGCTGCAAGGACGAGGGTCAGCGTCCCGCCGATCTGGCCGACGACGGCAAGCCGGTCCAGCGCCAGTACCGACAGATCTACACGATTTATCAGCAGGAATGCGAGCGCGGCGGACTGGTGGATTTCGGCGAATTGCTGTTGCGCGTCTACGAGCTGTGGCGCGACAACCCGGATTCACTGACCCATTATCGGGAGCGGTTCCAGCATGTCTTGGTGGACGAATTTCAGGACACCAACGTTATTCAGTACAACTGGGTCCGACTGCTGGGCGGTGGCCGGGGCGACGTGTTCATCGTCGGCGATGACGATCAGTGCGTGTACGGGTGGCGGGGCTCGAAAGTCGAGAATATTCAACGTTTCGCCGAGGATTTTCCCGGCACGCAAACCATCCGCCTGGAGCAGAACTACCGCTCCACCCACAATATCCTCAAGGCCGCCAACGCGCTGATCGCCCACAACGCCGCCCGGTTGGGCAAGAACCTGTGGACCGCCGACGGCGATGGCGACCCGATCCAGGTTTACAACGCCTTCAACGAAGTGGACGAGGCGCGCTTCGTGGTCGAACGCATCCGCCAATGGGCGGAGCGCGGCGGCCAGCGCGGCGATGTGGCGATTCTATATCGCTCCAACGCCCAATCGCGCTTGTTCGAGGAAACGTTGATCGGCATGGCGATGCCGTATCGGATTTATGGCGGATTACGCTTTTTCGAGCGCGCGGAAATCAAGGATGCCCTGGCCTATCTGCGCCTGGTCGCCAACCGCGACGACGATCCCTCGTTCGAGCGGGTGGCGAACACCCCGCCGCGCGGCATCGGCGAGCGGACGCTTGATCTCTTGCGCGAAACGTCTCGCGCCCGGGGAAGTTCGCTCTGGCAAACCGCTTTGCAACTGCTGGCGAACGGCGGGCTAAACGGTCGGGCGGCCAACGCCGTGCGCGGTTTTCTGAACTTGATCGAGATGCTGGACCGCGACAGCCACGGTCAACCGTTAGCCGGACGAGTGGAACACGTCATCGCTCGCAGTGGCCTGCTGGCGATGTACGAGCAGTCGAAAATGGACAAGGGCGAAATGCGGGTCGAGAATCTGGAGGAATTGATCAACGCCAGCAACGATTTCGTTACCAATACCGATCCGGTCGTGGTCGGCGCCAACCCGGACGAGCCGGATTGGCTGAACGCTTTCCTTGCCCATGCCGCCCTGGAATCCGGTCGAGGGCAGGGGTCGGCCGGTGACGACTGCGTACAACTGATGACCCTGCACATGGCCAAGGGGCTGGAATTCCCATTGGTATTCCTGGTCGGGCTGGAAGAAGGGCTGTTCCCGCATGGCCGCTCGGTGGGGGAAGCACGCCAGTTGGAAGAAGAGCGGCGGCTGGCCTACGTCGGCGTCACCCGTGCCAAGCAGCAACTGTACTTATGTTACGCGGAACAGCGCACGCTGTACGGTCGCGAGAGTTATCCATCTCCCTCGCGCTTCGTCAGCGAGATTCCGGCCGAACTGACTCGCGACGTGCGCGCTCGGGCCAAACGGCGGGAGAAAGCCCCGATCCCATCGCAGCCTGTGCCCACCGCGACGACCGTGCCCGCCGGTTTACGGCCCCGGCAGCGGGTCCGCCATGCACAGTTCGGCGAGGGCGTGGTGCTGGAAGTCGAAGGCGCCGGCTACCATGCCCGAGCGCGAGTGGATTTCCCCCAAGCTGGCGGCTCCAAGTGGCTGGTGGTCGCCTACGCTAAGCTGGAGATACTGTAATCGGCCGGAGGCTGTGCATTGAGTCAGGTTCGAGCAAACGGAAATGCAACTTTTTTATCCAAAATCTGACTTGATTTACTCCTGATAGCGCAGTTCGTTATACCCAATAAATAAATTATAATGGTCTTTATTAGTTCTTAAAAAATACATCTGTCTGCTAAAAAGCAAATCACTGACTGTGAATACTCAAAATTCTCTCGCCTCGACCGTCCGTATGTTTCCCAACGGCACCAATTCCCATTCCGGCTCATCGCCCAAGCTACGCGTTCCCGAACATCGGTTGACCTTGAAGGAGGTACTGGATGATCTGGTCGCCGATGGTCTAGTGGCTAAGGCGGATGCCGATTTAACGCTCGCCGGTCCCCGAACCGAGCGCAGCGAACTCCATCCGCTGGTGGTGATCGCCAACAAAAAATTTCACCACCTTCAACCGCCGCACCAAATTCTGGGTCTGGAACCGCTGACCGAGTGGCTGGCAGGCAAGATCGGATTACCCTACCTACGCATCGATCCACTCAAGCTCGACATCGCGGCTGTGGAACGGCTGTTGCCGTTCATTTCCTTCGAGTATGCAACCCGCTATCAAATCCTGCCGGTCGCAGTGGACGATCGCCGGGTGGTATTCGCCACGACCGAACCCTGGCTGACCGAATGGCAAGCCGTATTGCGGCAGACCTTGCGCCGCGACATCGAGCGAGTGATCGCCAATCCCCTCGATATCAATCGCTATCAGTTGGAATTCTACGGCGTGTCGCGTTCGGTGCGTGGTGCCCTGCGCGCTTCGAACGAACCGACCTCGGGCATTCTCAATTTCGAGCAGCTGCTGGAACTGGGCCGGCGCGGCGAGCTGAGCGCCGACGAGCGGCCGATTGTGCAGATCGTGGACTGGCTGCTGCAATACGCGTTTTCCCAGCGGGCCAGCGACATTCACCTGGAACCGCGCCGTGAACAGGGGCATATCCGTTTTCGCATCGACGGTGTGTTGAACGCGATCTATCAACTGCCGCCGCCGGTCATGAGCGCCGTCACCAGCCGCATCAAAATTTTGGGCCGGATGGACGTAGCGGAAAAACGCCGGCCACAAGATGGTCGGATCAAAACTCGCACCCCGGCCGGCCGCGAGATCGAACTCCGTCTGTCCACCATGCCGACCGCCTTCGGTGAAAAGTGCGTACTCCGCATCTTCGACCCGGACACGGTCACCAAGAACTTCAACCAACTCGGCTTCGCGCCCGTCGAGGAAACAGCCTGGCAGGCGATGATCGCCCGGCCACACGGCATCGTCCTGGTGACCGGCCCGACCGGCTCCGGCAAAACCACCACTCTATATACCACCCTCAAGCAACTGGCGACACCGGAGGTCAACGTCTGCACGATCGAGGATCCAATTGAAATGGTTGTGCCGGAGCTGAACCAGATGCAGGTACAATCGGCCATCGACCTGACCTTTGCCCAAGGGATCCGCACCCTGTTGCGGCAAGACCCCGACATCATCATGGTCGGCGAGATTCGCGATCTGGAAACCGCGCAAATGGCGGTCCAGGCCGCCCTGACCGGCCATCTGGTGCTTTCGACCCTGCACACCAACGACGCCGCCTCCGCCGTGACCCGCTTGCTCGACCTCGGCATACCGCATTATCTAATCCAGAACGTGTTGATCGGCGTCATGGCGCAACGATTGGTACGCACGCTTTGCCCGCATTGTAAAGGGACCGACCAGATCGACGAGGTATTGTGGGGGGCTTTGGCTCGGCCTTGGCCGCTTCAGAAACCGACTGTTATCGGGGCACCAAAAGGGTGCCCGGAATGCCGCAATACTGGCTATCTGGGGCGCGTCGGTCTATACGAGCTACTGACAGTGACACCCGGGTTACGCCGATTATTCCAGCCAGGCATGGATGAGGAAACTTTACGGCGCGGCGCTTTCGAGCAGGGAATGCGCCCGCTGCGGGTGAGCGCCGCCCTTCAGATCGCTGCCGGATTGACTACTTTCGAGGAAGTGGTACAGATCCTGCCACCCCTGACTGAATGATAAAACCTATCCAGCATGAGCATGCTGAACCTTATTTAGGAAAGATATTTTGATATTTTTGATACACGTCGCTGCATTTTGACAAAATTGTTGCGGAAGTACACAATAGCTTTGTGCTTATTGAACCTGCTCTCACATCCGACAAACGAATAATTCTGAAGGAGTGCGCGATGTCCACGAAGATGCTTAAGACCGCCTTAGCGGCAGCGTTAGCCAGCGGTTTGATGACGGGGGTTGCTGAAGCTTATCAAGCCGGCGACTGGCTGGTCCGGGCCGGCGTTTGGGGCATTTACCCGAAATCGGATAACCTCAATCTCGGGCCGAACACTGACATCAACGTGGACGATAGCTACAGCCTTGGTTTCAACATCACCTACATGGCCACCCCCAACATCGGCATCGAACTGCTCGGCGCTTGGCCGTTTAGTCACGATATCAGCCTCTCTGGCGTGGGCACCATCGGCGACACCAAACAATTGCCGCCGACAATCAGCGTGCAATATCACTTTCTGCCGGACAGCAACTTTCGACCGTATGTCGGGCTGGGTCTGAACTACACGTTCTTTTTCGACGAGAGCACCGAGGGCGCCCTATCCGGGTCCGACCTGAAACTCGACGATTCCTGGGGCTTGGCCGCGCAAGTCGGCATGGATTTCGACGTAGCGCCCAACTGGTTCCTGAACGTCGATGTTCGCTATATCGATATCGAGTCCAAGGCCAAGCTAGATGGGGTTAGCATCGGTACCGTGGAAATCGATCCCTGGGTGGTCGGCTTCAACGTCGGCACCCGTTTCTGACGGGGGATTGAAACAGGTAGCGCACCGCCACCGGAACAGCACTCACGACCCACGTCGCGCCTACAAATGCTTTAAAGTAGCGACCTGGGTCGGACGGTGACAATCGAGAAGCGCAACTCCTTCAAGCCTGCTCGGGATATCCCAGCGCCTTCAATGCCGCGCCCAGTTCGGCGCGAATATCACCCTCGGTCAGCACCGACACCCGGCCGGTCGGTACGTCTACTCGGACTTCGCGAACACCCACCTGTTTGCTCAGCCCGGCGCGAATGGCGCCGGCGCAACCGTTGCATTTGACGTTCTGGACTAAAAACTCGAGTTCCATGGTCGTGTCCCCTGATCATTGCAGATAGGGCTGGAGTATAAGCCGCCCACTTCCCGCTCCGGTAGCTTGTATCCGAAATCAGCACTGCATTATATTGGTGCAAAAGGATCATCTTTATGCACCAATATAATACAATACCTGATGAGTGATTACGGCTTTAGGGCGGCAGTTCGCGGTCGAACTTAATAAAAACCAACCATGGCATGTTTCATGCTCAATTTCCGGCCGAACGATCGATTTATTCCACTCCGACCGGCCAAGACCAATTCTCAAACCCGAGGAATCAATGACAATGAATGCTGCTGATGTGATGAAGCTGATCGAGGAGAAGGGCATTAAGTTCGTGGATTATCGTTTCACGGACACCCGTGGTAAGGAGCAACACGTCACCGTGCCCATCAGCGCCGTGGATGAGGATGTATTCGAGGACGGCAAGATGTTCGACGGCTCGTCCATCGCCGGCTGGAAGGGCATCCAAGAGTCGGACATGATCCTGATGCCCGATCCCGTGACTGCTTCCGTCGATCCGTTTTTCGAGGAGCCGACCCTGGTCTTGACCTGTGATGTCATCGAACCCAACACCATGCAGGGTTACGAGCGGGATCCGCGCTCCTTGGCGCGTCGCGCCGAGGCCTATCTGAAATCCACCGGTATCGGCGACACCGCCTTCTTTGGTCCGGAAAACGAATTTTTCGTTTTCGACGACGTGCGCTGGGGTGCCGACATCAGTGGTTGCTTCTGCAAGATCGATTCCTCCGAGGCCGGCTGGAATTCCGAGCGCGCTTACGAGGGTGGCAACTTCGGCCACCGTCCTGGTGTCAAGGGTGGCTACTTCCCGGTACCACCGGTGGATTCGATGCAGGATCTCCGCTCCGCTATGTGCTTGAGTCTGGAAGCGATGGGGCTGGTGCCCGAAGTGCATCACCACGAAGTCGCCACGGCTGGCCAAGCCGAAATCGGCGTCCAGTTCAACACCCTGGTGCGTAAGGCCGACGAGGTACAACGTCTGAAGTACGTGGTACAAAACGTGGCCGCCAGCTATGGCAAGACCGCCACCTTCATGCCCAAGCCGCTGGTCGGTGATAACGGCAGCGGCATGCACGTCCACCAGTCCTTGGCGAAGGATGGCGTTAACCTGTTCTCCGGCGATTTGTATGCCGGCCTGTCGGAAATAGCGTTGTACTACATTGGCGGCATCATCAAGCATGCCAGGGTATTGAATGCCTTCTGCAATCCCTCCACCAACTCCTACAAGCGACTGGTGCCGGGCTTCGAGGCGCCGATCAACCTAGCGTACTCGGCACGCAACCGCTCGGCGTCCATCCGCATCCCCTACGTCAGCAATCCCAAGGGCCGCCGCATCGAGGTGCGATTCCCTGACTCGACCGCCAACCCTTATCTCGCATTTGCCGCGATGATGATGGCCGGTCTGGATGGCATCCAAAACAAGATCCATCCTGGCGATCCGGTGGACAAAGACATCTACGAGCTGCCGCCGGAAGAAGAGAAGCTGATCCCACAAGTATGTTTTTCGCTAGAGCAAGCTCTGAACGAATTGGACAAGAACCGCGATTTCCTGATCAAGGGCGGCGTGTTCACCAGTGACCTGATCGACGCCTACATCGCACTCAAGATGCAGGATGTCACCCGGATGCGGATGACCACGCACCCTGTCGAGTTCGATCTGTACTACAGCTTGTAATGATGGTTCGGGTGGCGGTCCGCGATTTGCGTTCCGTCACCACGATACCCGCCGCAAATAACGACGCCCCCAAAGGGGGCGTCGTTATTTAGAGCACCGAGACAAAGGGAATGGCGAAATACAATGCACTAAATCAGTGCATCATGACGGAACAGCTGGCAATCCCAACCAGAATATAACGTGAGAACACGTCGAATCGAACGGTAACGGACTCATTTTGCGATTTTGCAAAGGGAAAAAGTGAGTTGGTTTGATTCTTGCTGCAAGATCCCTTAATGATCAAGGAGCTAGGCGAAGGTGCTGAGAGACTATTACCGCCGGGTTGTGGATGGCTTAAGCATCGCCGTGCTGGTGCTAGACCGGCGGCTGCGCTTGCTATTCATGAATGCGGCGGCGGAAACGCTGTTCGAGTCGAGTTTCCGCAAGGCGCACAAGCTGTCTCTTTCGGAATTGATCGTCGGCGCCGAGCCGTTCATTGCTGGCCTGCGGCATTGCCTGGAAAGCGGTCACCCCTATATCGAGCGGGAGTTGCAATTGGCTTTGCCGCCCGAGCGCACCGTCACGGTGGATTGCACCGCCGTGCCGCTGCTGGAACGAGACCCACCGACGGAACTACTGCTGGAACTACGCCAGGTGGATTGGCGGCTACGCATCAGCCGGGAAGAGCATATTCTGGCCCAGCACCACACCACGCGGGCGCTGATTCGCAATCTGGCACACGAAATCAAGAACCCGCTCGGCGGCTTGCGCGGCGCGGCTCAATTGCTGGAGCGCGAATTGCCCGATCCAGCGCTGCGCGAATACACCAGTATCATCATCGGCGAGGCCGATCGGTTGCGCAATCTAGTGGATCGGATGCTCGGACCCAACCAGCCCCGCGCCTATGACGAGGTGAGTATCCACGAGATTTTGGAGCGAGTCTGCGGGCTCGTGGAAGCTGAAGCCGATCCCGGCATCCGTATCGAACGGGACTACGATCCTAGCATTCCGCCAGTATGGGGCGACGCCGACCGCTTGATACAAGCCGTGCTCAATGTGGTACGCAATGCCGTGCAAGCGATCCATCATCAGGGCGTCATCATCCTGCGAACTCGGGTGCAGCGCCAGTACACCATCGGTTCCAAGCGCCACAAGCTGGTGGCACGGTTGGACGTGATCGACGACGGCCCTGGCATTCCGCCCGAGCAACAGGAGCGAATTTTCTATCCGATGATCAGCGGCCGACCAGACGGAACCGGTCTTGGCCTGTCTATCGCCCAGAACATCGTCAACCAGCACGGCGGTCTGATCGAATGCGTCAGCCGTCCCGGCGAAACTGTTTTCACGCTGTTGCTGCCCTTGGGAAAAACCGGATGATCAGGAAAGAACACGTTTGGGTGATTGACGATGACCATGCCATCCGCTGGGTGCTGGAAAAAGCCCTGCAACGTGATGGGGTGATGGTGACGACGTTCGAGAGCGCGGCGGGAGTGCTGGACGCGCTCAGGCAAGGGCGACCCGACGCGATCGTGGCGGATATTCGAATGCCAGGAATGAACGGCCTGGAATTGCTGGCTTGCTTGCGGGAGCGGTTGCCGGAGTTGCCGGTCATTATCATGACTGCTCATTCCGATCTCGACAGCGCGGTTTCCGCCTATCAGGGCGGCGCGTTTGAGTACCTGCCTAAGCCGTTCGATGTGGACGAGGCGGTGGCACTGGTGCGACGCGCCTGCCTGACTCACCGCCAGCGCACCGAGCCGGTGGTACCCGACGAGCCATTGCCGGAAATCATCGGCGAAGCACCGGCTATGCAAGAGGTGTTTCGCGCCATCGGCCGGCTGTCGCGCTCCAACATCACGGTGCTGATCACCGGCGAATCGGGTACCGGCAAGGAACTCGTGGCCCGTGCCCTGCACCGGCATAGCCCGCGTGCCGACAAGCCGTTCATCGCCATCAACACCGCTGCCATTCCTCGCGATTTGTTGGAGTCCGAGCTGTTCGGCCACGAACGCGGCGCGTTCACTGGCGCGCAGGCAACCCGGCAGGGGCGGTTCGAGCAAGCCAACGGCGGCACGTTGTTTCTGGACGAGATCGGCGACATGCCGGCCGAACTACAGACCCGGCTATTGCGAGTACTGGCCGAAGGCGAATTCTATCGGGTGGGCGGACACACCCCGACGCGGGTGGATGTGCGGGTCATCGCCGCCACTCACCAGAACCTGGAGCAACGGGTACGCGATGGGCTGTTCCGCGAGGATCTGTATCACCGCCTTAACGTAATCCGGATTCAATTGCCGTCTCTCAACAAACGGCGTGAAGATATCCCGCTATTGACCAAGCATTTTTTGAATCAAGCCGCGCGGGAATTGGGAGTTGAATCCAAGGTGTTGCGGCCGGAAACCGAAATTTATCTTGGCGGGCTGGATTGGCCCGGCAATGTCCGGCAATTGGAAAACCTATGCCGCTGGCTAACGGTCATGGCCTCCGGTCGGGAAATTCATTTGGAGGATTTGCCGACGGATTTACGAGAGCGAGGATTAGGGACGGAGGGCGGCGGCCCTAACTGGGAAACCGCACTGCGGCTGTGGGCCAGCCAAAGCTTGGCCTCTGGCGGGCAAAATCTATTGGAGATCGCATTGCCAAACTTCGAGCGAATACTGATTCGAGTGGCGCTGGAACAGACGAGTGGCCATCGCCAGGATGCCGCTCGGCTGTTGGGTTGGGGACGTAATACCTTGACTCGCAAAATTAAAGAACTGGGGATGGACTGAGCGGCCGACTGGCGCGAGTCAGATAACCGTGTTCGACGTGATTCTGTATGAACCGGAAATTCCGCCGAACACCGGCAATATCATCCGGTTGTGTGCCAATACCGGCGCCCGACTACATCTGATCCGACCCTTGGGGTTTCAATTCGACGACCGACAATTGCGCCGGGCTGGGCTGGACTATCACGAGTGGGCCGCCGTGCGACTGCATCGCGATTTGGCCGCTTTTCTCGCCGAGGTGAAACCGGCACGGCTATTCGCCTTCACTACCAAGGGCAGCGGTTCTTACCACACGATTGCTTACCGACCAGACGACGCCCTGCTATTCGGTCCGGAAACGCGGGGCTTGCCGGCAGTAGTACTGGAAGATATTCCACCCGAGCATCGCTTGAAGTTACCGATGCTCACCATCGGCCGAAGCCTGAATCTTTCCAACGCAGTGGCGGTTGCTTTGTATGAAGCGTGGCGGCAATGCGCCTTTCAAGGTGCTTAGGATCCGCTTCGCAATCAACCTTTCATCATCGAACGCAAAAGCCCCGCCACGGCGGGGCTTTTTTATGGCTGAGGGCAGAATTGCCGTTACCGAGAGAGGCTTTGTACAACCTCACTTAGCGAATAGCTCGTTGAAGAATTGCTGCATCGCCACCCAGGAGCGCGCATCGGCCAAAGCATTGTAGGCAGCACCCTTACTGTTGTCGGTGCCGTTAGCAGGATTAGTAAAGCCATGGACCGCGCCGCCATAAACGATCAACTGCCAATCCACACCAGCTTGGCGCATTTCATTTTCGAATGCCGCCACCTGATCGGCGGGGACGTAGGGATCATCCGCCCCATGCAAAGCCAACACCTTGGCTCGGATGTTCTTGGCATCCTGCGATGTGGGAGTATCGAGACCGCCATGAAAGCTGACAACGCCAGCTATGTCGGCGCCGCTTCGTGCCAGCTCCAAAACCGCAGTGCCGCCAAAACAGTAACCGATAGCAGCGATTTTATCTCCCGTCACACCCGGCTGCGCCTTGAGCGTCGCTAATCCAGCCGCCACTCGTGCTCGCAGCAGCGGCCGGTCGTTTTTATAGGAGCCGGCGAGCTTGCCCGCTTCTTCGCGATTAGCGGCAATCTTGCCGTCGCCGTAGATATCGGCGGCGAAAGCGATGTAACCCAGTTCAGCCAGCTGGTCGGCACGATGCTTGGCGTAGTCGTTCAGCCCCATCCACTCGTGTACGACCAGAATGCCAGGTAGTGGCCCTGTCACGTCCTTGGGAAAAGCGAGGTATCCGACCAACCGGGTATTGCCCTGCCGGTATTCCACGGATCGGGTTTCGATGGCTGCTTGAACCAACGCCGGCATCAGAAATGTTATTAATAAAAACAACTTGCGCATGATAATCTCTCCTTGGGAGGTTGTGGTGATTGGGATATCGATGTAGACCGGAGGAGTATGTTGATCAGTTCCTACTCGTTGCGCGCACTCAGCGTAAGGCCGTTATCACTTCGCATACCAATCCGGGGCCACGGTAGATGAAGCCGGTATACAACTGTACCAGACTAGCGCCAGCGGCAATTTTGGCAGCGGCGTCGGCTCCGCTCAGAATGCCGCCGACAGCGATAATCGGAATTTTGCCGTTCAAGATATTCGCCAGCTGCCGGACCACAGCGGTGGAACGATCCCGCAACGGTGCTCCGCTCAGGCCACCCGCTTCGTCCTGGTACGGGAGGCTTTCGACTCCGGTTCGTGCAAAAGTGGTGTTAGTGGCGATAACGGCGTCGATTTCGTGCCGTAGCAGTGCATGGCCTACGGTCACTAAATCGTCTTCGGTGAGATCCGGCGCGATCTTGACCGCCAACGGTACATAGCGTCCCCGTTCCTCGGCCAGTTGCCGTTGTTCCTTTTTCAGTGCCTCCAGTAGCCGATCCAGCGCCTCGCCGTATTGCAGATCGCGCAATCCGGGCGTATTGGGCGAAGAAATATTCACGGTAACGTAACTCGCCCAAGGATAGACCTTGCGCAAGCCGATCAAGTAATCGTCCGCGGCCCGCTCGACCGGCGTGTCGGCATTTTTGCCGATGTTGATGCCCAGCACGCCCTTATAGCCTGTGCGCCGTACCTGTTCGATCAAATAGTCAACCCCTTTATTGTTGAAGCCCATCCGGTTGATCAGTGCCTGGGCTGCCGGTAATCGGAACATCCGGGGTTTGGGATTGCCCGACTGTGGACGAGGGGTGACGGTGCCGATCTCAATAAAGCCAAACCCCAACGCATCCCATGCCCGGATGCATTCACCATTTTTGTCGAGGCCAGCGGCCAACCCAACTGGATTGGGAAAATCCAGTCCCATGACCCGCTTCGGCATGGTTGGCTGGGGCAACGAGATCAGTCCGCCCAATCTTCCTAACGGGCTGTTGAAGGCCTGGCGTAGAAGCAGCAAGGTCCAGTCATGAGCGGTTTCGGGGTCGAGTTGGAAAAGCAAGGTGCGTAATGTGTTGTAGAACATCATCATCCTTAGTCGAGGTAGCCCAAAAGCTATTACGATCCGCTGAGTGTCACTAATCGAGCGTAAATCCCATCTCATGAGTGGTAATGGATGGAATTTAATGCTGCCATTGACGTAACCGATAACGACCAGTATTGGGATTGTCAAGTAATTTTGTTTGCGGAATAAGATGCAAAAATGGACAAATTAAGTCATTTTCAGTTGCAACTGAAACGTATGTAAGGCATTATTTTGTCTGGTTTCAGAGGGGATCAGAGCGAGCGCGGCGAGCAACCAATCCGGGCTGATAAGAAAGGCTTATCAAGTAACGAATCCGACGATATCGGTCTCCCGCTCCAAGCAAGTCAATGGAATGAGACCCATCCGTTTGGTGTGATCTCGTGATTGGCTGGTTTCTTAACGGTTCGGTGCCCTTTTTTTGTGGTTTTCTGGGATTCGAACAACATCGAGAGCTTCCGAAGTGGATGAATTCGATGTCCTTTCAAGTAGACAGTGAGTAAATTCGATGCGTAAGGTTCTGATTCTGAGCACAGCAGCACTCGAGGAAAATTTGCTCGAAAAAATTTCGGCGGCCGACTGGGAAGTTTCTTGGGCGCAAGACGCCGTTCCGGCGAGGGCGCTGCTGACCGAAAACACCTTCGAGGTCGGTTTGGCCATTCTGTTCAGTTGCGAGTCGGAGCGGGCGATCCAGTGGCTAGTCGATCTGATCCTAGCGCGTCGGAAAATGCAGTGGGTCATGGTGCTGTCACGCCAGTGCCTGGAACGCAAGCTGCTGTCGACCATCATCGCCGAGCATTGCTACGATTACCATACTTTACCTATCGAACCGCAACGCTTGATCGTAACGCTCGGGCACGCCTATGGCATGGCGATGCTGACCGAAAACACGCTGCGCCAACAACGCGAGCTGGAATCGCAATATGGGTTGATCGGTAACAGCCTGGTCATGCAAACCCTGTTTCGAGGCATCCAGAAAGCTGCCGAAGTGGATGTACCGGTCCTGATCACCGGCGAGAGCGGAACCGGAAAAGAGCAATCGGCGCGCGCCATCCACGAGTATTCCTCCCGGGCAGCATCGCCTTTCGTCACGATGAATTGTGCTGCCTTGCCGGTCAACCTGATTCAATCGGAATTGTTCGGGCATGAGAAAGGCGCCTTTTCGGGCGCTAATGATCGCCGGATCGGTTTGATCGAATCCACGAATGGCGGCACGTTGTTTCTGGACGAGATCGGCGACCTCCCTTCCGAGGTTCAAGCCAACCTGCTGCGGTTTCTGGAAGAAAAAAAGATCCACCGCATGGGCGGCGCCAAGCCGATCCCCGCCAATGTCCGGATCATTGCCTCAACCAACACGCATCTCGAACAAGCGGTCCGGGATGGCCGATTCCGCGAAGATCTGTACTATCGACTCAACGTGCTGCACCTGCGCACGCCAAGCTTGCGCGAGCGTAAGGGCGACGTCGAGCTGTTGGCCCGCTATTTCTTCACCAAGTTCACCGCCGAGACGAAGACTTCGGCCAAGGGCTTCAGCCGTGATGCTTTAGAGGTCATCAATCGCTACGACTGGCCGGGCAACGTGCGGGAATTGATGAACCGTATCCGTCGGGCCGTGATGTTGAGCGAAGGACCGCATATCATCCCTAACGATATGGAGCTGGAACGGCGCTCGCTGGGGCGTGGTTTCGTCACCCTGGACGAAGCGCGCATGGCAGCCGATCGCGAGGCCATTCAGGCCACCCTATTGCGGACCCGTTTTAATATCGCCCGAGCGGCTCAGGAATTAGGCGTTTCGCGAATGACCCTGTACCGGTTGATGGAAAAATACGATATTCGGCGGGACAATACCTAAGCGCCTCTCTCACACAAAAAGCACGACGCCCAAACGGGTCGTGCTTTTCACGAATTTTTCACCCCTATCGGAACAAAGGTTTGCCTGTGGAATTGCGTTAAGTCGTCCCAAGATTGCGCCCGGAGATTTGACCGCAACATCGGACCCAATACTGCGACGCAAAAATGGCGATTACCCCCGGATCCTTCGACTTCAAACCTTTCCTCAAAACCTTGACCACATTGCCCGGCGTTTATCGGATGCTGGATGAATGCGGCCAAGTGTTATACGTCGGCAAGGCGCGCAATCTTAGGCAACGCGTTTCCAGCTATTTTCGGGAAAACCATGCTTCAGCTAAAACCCGCAGCTTGGTCACCCACATTCATGCAATCGAAGTCACCATCACCCATACCGAAACTGAAGCGTTGCTTCTGGAAAGTACCCTGATCAAGGAGCACCAACCTCGTTACAATATTCTGTTACGTGACGACAAGGGGTATCCCTACATTCATATTTCAGAAGGTGATTTTCCTCGCTTATCGTTGTATCGGGGCGCCAAGCGCGCGATGGGGCGCTATTTTGGCCCGTATCCGAACGCCAATGCTGTCCGTGATACGCTGAATCTGTTGCAGAAAATCTTCAGGTTGCGTCAGTGCGAGGACGTTTTTTTTCATAACCGCTCCCGACCGTGCTTGCAGTATCAAATCAAGCGTTGTACTGCTCCTTGCGTCGGATTGATCGATCATGAGGATTACCAACAGCGGTTGGGCGATACCGCTCTGTTTTTGGAAGGCAAGAGCGGACAAGTCATCGCCGCGTTGGTGGAGCGGATGGAAACGGCGGCAACGGCGCTGAATTTCGAGGCCGCGGCGGTCTACCGCGATCAGATTGCTGAACTCCGACAGATTCAACAGCGTCAGCATGTCGAGAGCGCGGATGGCGATGCCGACGTAATTGCCTGCGCCGCGCGAGGCGGGACAGCGTGTGTGCAAGTGTTCGTCTTTCGCGATGGCCGATTGCTGGGTAACCGGGCTTTTTTTCCACGCCTGCCTGAGGAAGAGGACACAGCGACCGTGCAGACCGCTTTTTTGGCTCAGTACTATCTCGACAAAGACGTTCCAGCGGAAATTCTCATTCGCCCCGAACCTCTGGAAGCAGCGTTGCTGGCGCGGACGTTCTCGGAACGTGCTGGCCGGCGAGTCACCATTACAACCAACGTGCGAGGTGAGCGTGCCCGTTGGTTGGAAATGGCGGCGCATAACGCCGAACATGCGCTGGCGGCACGCTTGTCTGATCGAACCGGGGTGCGGCGCCGGCTAGACGCATTGCGGGAGGCGTTGGGATTCGAAAGCGAGCTATCGCGCTTGGAATGCTTCGATATCAGTCACACCCGAGGCGAAGCGACCGTTGCCGCATGTGTGGTATTTGACGCAGATGGGCCGCGCAAATCGGATTATCGTCGTTACAATATCAATGGAATTACGCCCGGCGACGATTATGCAGCACTGCATCAGGCATTGACTCGACGCTATGCCCGTCTGGAAACAGAGGGAAGCCGTTTGCCAGACATTGTGTTCGTCGATGGCGGCAAGGGCCAACTGGCTCAAGCGGAGGAAGTGCTGGAAGCGTTACGGATCACCGGGGTTATGGTGATTGGCATCGCCAAGGGGCCTGAGCGCAAGCCGGGGTTGGAAACACTTTACTTGTTTGAGGAAAATCGCCCTATTATACTGCCCGTTGATTCGGCCGCCCTCCATCTGGTGCAGCAAATTCGGGACGAAGCGCATCGCTTTGCCATCACCGGTCATCGCCAACGCCGGGCCAAGGCGCGCACCACGTCTACACTCGACGATATCCCCGGTATTGGCCCCAAGCGCCGGCAAGCCTTGCTCAAACAGTTCGGTGGCCTGAAACAGCTGTCGAGAGTGGGCGTCGAAGATATTTCCCAAGTGAACGGGATTAACGCCGAACTGGCGCAACGGATCTACGATGCCTTCCACGGCGAGGGTTGAGTGTGCGTCAAACCATGCAACTGAATCTGCCCACTCTATTGACCTTGCTGCGAATCGCGCTGATACCGGTTTTCATAGGTGTTTTTTTTCTCCCGTTTCCTGGTGCCAACCTGTTGTGTAGCGCTCTGTTTGGGCTGGCGGCACTCACTGATTGGCTGGATGGCTATTTAGCGCGTCGACTCGGGCAAACTTCGCCGTTCGGAGCATTTCTGGATCCGGTTGCCGATAAGTTGATGGTGGCAGCCGCGCTGGTTTTGTTGGTACAAGCCATCCCAACCCCGCTGATGGCGGTGGTGGCTGCCATCATCATCGGTCGCGAAATTGCCATTTCCGCTTTGCGGGAATGGATGGCCCAACTCGGCAAGCAGGGGCGCGTGGCGGTATCAATGACGGGTAAGATCAAAACCACCGCTCAGATGATTGCTGTGCTGCTGTTGCTGTATCGCGAACCGCTCGGTTTTTTTCCGACCCTGGAAGTGGGCCTGGGACTGTTGGTGGTCGCCGCAGGCTTAACACTGTGGTCCATGTTTCATTACCTGGTAGCGGCATGGTCGGCGCTTCGGTATGGATAGAGGGCTTGACGTAATACTTTTTCACACTAGAATATTGCGTTCCCGCAGCGGGAATAGCTCAGTTGGTAGAGCACAACCTTGCCAAGGTTGGGGTCGCGAGTTCGAGTCTCGTTTCCCGCTCCAAGTTTCGCAAGCCTCGAGTCTTCGGGGCTTTTTTGTGCCAGCGGCCGGTTTGATGGCCGGGATCTTCAGTACATAGGGCTAGGTGGCAGAGTGGTCATGCAGCGGCCTGCAAAGCCGTGGACGCCGGTTCGATTCCGACCCTAGCCTCCAAATAAAGCATACAAGGAAGTCCAAAGGATTGGGGCATCGTTCCGGGTACAGCTTCCGCCACCGCACCCCCATACCCCGATGCCCCTGAACGATTCCGTGATCAAGGCCGCCAAGCCGGTTGATCAATCCCAACGCTACCAAGCTGTGGCGAGTCAATGGCGGCGCGGATGCCAGGCGGTAGGGCCGGTGGTAGCCGACCGCCATGCGCGGTCCCCTCGATAAATTCACCGTTCACCTGCACGCGCACCGGTAGACACCACTCGGTTTCCGTTGTCCTCTGGAGTTGCGCCAGCCAATCGATCTGGGCTGCCTCCGCATCGTATAGCTTGAGTCCATGCGGGTTATAGCGCACCACCACCGCCACACCTCGGTCGGCACACGCGATCAACGCGGATGCCGAGTTGTCGCCCCGATCCGCCACCACCACATCCCCGTCCCGCAGAGGGTCGTTCGCAGGCTTTCCCCCGTATGAACGTCCATATAGCATAACAAACCCGCACCCTACGCACCGCGCGTTCGCGCACTTCAGGGGAACACTTCGGCGTGTTCTTCTTGCCCTTCATGGCTTCATTCTCTCAAGAGTCGAAGCTTCCTCAAAACTCGGGACGGTTCACTGGTTCGTGCCAGCGTTGGTCCGCTAAGGTGTCTGCCGTGCCATTATCCCCGCTACGATAAAATCGCAGGAACATCCCTGCTGCTGTTCAGCTGCCGCCTCTACCATTGGCTTAACTGACGACACGCCTAGGCTGTATCTTTTACATAACAGAATGGCGACTTATCCCTATGCATTCAAGTATCGTGCTGGGTATACCCCCACTCGCTACTCGTGCAACCCGCCGCTTGTCAACCCTCCACATAGCGAAATTGCCCCGTGTGAAAACTTCTCTCAACTGGCGGAAGATCGATGACTCGCGTAATATTTCCGATAGTAGCTTTAGTCTTCCATATTGCGATTCACCTAAAGATTGCTGTCCTCCATACCCCTAGGCGACGTTTGATCCTTCGATTGGGACGGCATCTCCAAATATGCGGCTCCCGCCTATCGATGCTCCAGCGCGGGAGTTTCCGTTTGAACCCGACCGCGCCCAAGATGATGGGAGGTGAATCAAGATGAGTAGAGTAGACGAAGAGCAGGAGATCTCGGGCGAGGCTGAAATTTCGCAAGCCGACAAACAGCCCAGCGAGGAGATGCAGCGTTGCCTCGACGAAGTCGTGGCGGTCCTGCGCAAGTACGATATCGGAGTGACTCTCTGCTTGGCCAGCGATCGGGAATCGGTGTTGATGTACCGGATCCCCGACTGGTGCGCGGTGACGCTGAACGACGGTGCGCCCGAGGTCAATCCCGAGCAATTGTGGCAAGCAGACGATCTGGAGCAGCTGTTATCCCGAACTTACCGGCTGGCCAGTGCTTTGTGCCAAATGAATGAACGCCTCCATACCGAATCGACACGATTCGAAGAGTTCGCGCGCAACCTCAGTCGGCACCTATTGGATCCCAATCGCAAGAGTCACTGAGATCCTAGCTCGGCTAAGGCACAAGCCCCCCAAGCGGTTCAAGCCCGTTCCAGTCAGCGCTGAACGCGTCCGTCTCCGATCAGTTAGGTCGGACCGAGGTCCTAGCCGCTTGCCATTCGCGCGCCAGATCCCGTGCGCGCGTCAGACCCTTTTCGTCCAGTTGGCTGGTGGCGTATTCCAGCGGTTGCGCAGCCCCGACATAGCCGCCGGATACCGCCAGATCGAGCCACAAGCGAGCCTTGATCCAATCCTGTTGGATCCCTCGGCCGTTGCTGTATAGCATCCCCAGCGCGTATTGCGCCAGCGTCAGGCCATCGTTGGCCGCCTGCTCGAACCACTCGGCCGCCTGCCGATCATCGCGGGCCGTTCCCCGCCCGGTCGCATAAGCCAAACCCAACATCAAGCGCGCCAGTGGCAGATGTTGCGCTGTCGCCTTGCGATACCACACCACCGCCTGAGCGTCGTCGTGCGGTAGACCGCCGCGACCTTCAGCATAGAAAAGCCCTAGGTTTAACTGGGCGGCGGCTAAGCCCTGCTCGGCCGCCTTGCGATATGCCGCCGCCGCCTGGGCGTCGTCGCGCGGCGTACCCCGACCAGTGGCATACAACACCCCAAGGTTAAACTCGGCCTCCGCATTATCCTGTTTGGCCGCTTCTCCAAACCACTGCAACGCCTGTCGATCATCCCGGGACACGCCTAAGCCGTCGGCATATATCCCCCCGAGGCGAACTTGACTAGCAACATGGCCTTGATCCGCCGCCTTGCGGTACCACTCGACCGCTCGTCCGTCGTCGTGCCCAACAACATCGCCCCTGGCATAGAGAGTTGCCAGCAGATACTGTGCTTCTGCGTAACCTTGCTCGGCTGCCGCACGCAACCACTCCAGACCTTTCTGATCATCGCGCGGCAGGCTATTCCCAGAGAAATAGCGCTCCGCCAACTGTATCTGGGCTTCCGGACTACCGCCCGTGGCCGCCTGCGTCAACAGTTGTATGCCCCTAGCCCGATCCAACTCCATTCCTCGGCCGTTCAAATAACCGTTCGCCAATTCCAGTTGCGCCAAGGGAAGATTTTGATCGGCCGCACGCCGGAACCATTGCAGTGCTTCCCGCTCATCGCGCGACACGCCGCGTCCGTCAGTGTACATTCGGCCCAGATAGTATTGGGCGAGGGGTAAATTCTGATCGGCGGCCTTCCGATACCACTTGAGCGCCTCGGTGTCGCTGCGGGTTGTACCTTTTCCCTCCATGTACAACCGCCCCAGATTGAGCTGGGCCAATCCCAGGCCCTGTTCCGCCGCCTTGCGGAACCAATCAAAAGCTACTGAGAGGTCGAGTGGCACGCCCCGGCCACCCAAATAGCGTACGGCCAAATTGTACTGAGCTTCAGCATGATTCTGCTCCGCTGCCTTGCGGTACCATTGCGCCGCGTCCGAGTCGCTGACCGTCACTCCGCGCCCGGTGGCGTACATCGTCCCTAGCGCGAATTGCGCATCGAGGTGACCTTGCTCGGCGGCCTTGCGGTACCATTGCACGGCTTCTTTGTCGTTGCGGGATACTCCCCGACCGCTGGCATAGACATTCCCCAATCTAAACTGGGCATCGGTATTGCCTTGGCCGGCGGACCGTAAATACCAGTTGACGGCTTCTCGATCATCGCGAGTCACACCCTGACCGTTCGCATACCGATCAGCCAAGGCGAGCTGCGCGCTGGCATGGCCGTTTTCCGCAGCCCGCCATAACCACAACACCGGTTCTCGCTCGTTAGCTGCCACGCTGGGCTGCTCGATAAAGAGCATTGCCAGATGAAATTGGGCATCGGGATTGCTTTGCTTTGCCGCTCGCCGCAGCCATTCAAGAGCATCACCCTGGTTTTTCACCACCCCCTGGCCGCGCAGATACATGAGGCCGATCATGGTTTGGGCTTGCGGATCGCCCTGTTTCGCCCATTTCATATACTCCCCAAAGGCCATCACATAATCACCGCGTTGGTAAGCTTCGGCGGCGCTATTGGTGGCAGCATTGGGTGACACCGGTCGAGAGTCGCCGTAGTGCCAGATACCCTTCTCGTCTCGCCACTTTTTGAGGCTCATATCGGGCGCTGGCGCGGCGTGGGCCACGGTGGCCAGTATGATCGACAACAATGCAATCTTGCGCATGACTGCCTCCACATCGAAATGCCGGAGTCGTAAACTTTCCACCAACCACCCTAACCTTCGCGAAGGTTATCGTAACCGACACCGATTTAGGCGCTAGCGCGCGGAATCCAGCGCGGCGCGGCGTCTACCCTTTTTTCAAAAGGGTGTGCCATCATTATCTGTACGCCATCCTAAAGTCAGCCAATTAAACGAGGATCTCCACATGGCTATCAATTTGCAAAAAGGACAGCGCATCAGCCTGGAAAAAGAGGCTGGACGCGGTCTGGGCCGTGTCGTCATGGGACTGGGCTGGGGTATGAAGCAGGTCCAGACTCGAGGATTTCTGGGTTTCGGTGCGGGCGTCCGCCAGGAAGCCGTGGATTTGGACGCCTCCTGTTTGCTGTTCGACACCACTGGTAATCTAGTGGATACCGTATGGTTTCGACAACTGGAAAGTCGTTGCGGCTCCGTGCGGCACAGCGGCGACGATCGCGCTGGCGGTGGTGAGGCCGGTTCCGAAAACGAGCGGATCACCATTGACTTGAGTCAGCTGCCGGGAACAATTCAAGCGCTGATCTTCACCGTCAACAGCTTCAGCGGCGAAGGTTTCGCCGGTATTCCCAGCGCGTTCTGTCGGCTCGTGGATGGAACCAACGGCAGCGAAATCGCTCGTTTCGACCTATCGCTGGAGGGCGGCGATCACACTGGCCTGATCATGACCAAGCTGTATCGTCACAACGGGGAATGGAAACTACAGGCTATCGGCGAACATGCCAGCGGCCGGACTTTCCACGACCTGTTGCCTGCGCTTCGACCCTATCTGTGATCTCGGCGAGAATTTGATCCATGGATTTACAACCTGGCCAGAATTTCTCGATCACCAAACAAAGCCCGGCGCCGGCCGCCGTGGAAATCACGCTTGATTGGGAGCCCGCGAGCACGCCGCTGACGCTTGATTCCAGCGTTTTCGCGCTGACCGGTCAAGGCAAGGTACGCGGCGACGACGATTTCGTCTTCTATAACCAGCCGGCATTACCGGGCGGTGGCATCCAGCGTGCCGGGGATGGTCGCGCTTTTACCGTCACCTTCTCCCAACTGCCGGCGGCCATCGAGCGGATTGTCGTCGCGTTGACCATCGACCAGGGTCAGCGACGCGGTCAATCGTTCGGCGAGTTAAGTCGGGTGCGGGCGGAAATCCGCGACGCGCAAAGCAAGGCATCCCTGGCAACGTTCCCACTGGCGACCCAAATGATGCCGGAAACCGCGCTGATCGTCGGCGAGTTTTACCTGCGTAACAGCGAATGGAAATTTCGCGCCGTCGGGCAAGGTTTCGTCGGCGGCTTGGGACCGCTGGCTCGTCAGTACGGCGTGGATGTGGGCGACGATCCCGACGCTGTGGAAGCCGCTCCGCCTGCCGCCACACCACTACCTCCTCCGGCCCCGGCTGCCCCGGCTGCCCCGGCTACCCCGGCGGCCTCACCATCACCAGCCACCAAACCCATCCGGCTGGAAAAAATCACGCTGGACAAACGCAATCCCAGTATTTCACTGGAGAAAAAAGCCCAGGGTTTCGGCGAAATCGTGGTCAATCTCAACTGGAATCAAGGGGGCGGAAGCGGCAAGGGATTTTTCGGCCGATTGACCGGCGGTCGCAAGATCGATCTCGACTTGGGCTGTCTGTTCAAGTTGAAAGATGGCCGGGGTGGCGCGGTTCAGGCGTTGGGCAATACGTTTGGCAGCTTACACCAGCCACCCTACATCCAACTCATGGGCGACGACCGCAGCGGCGCCAGCGCCCAAGGCGAGTTTCTGCACATCAACGGCCAACACTGGAACGAGCTGGATCGGGTGGCACTGTTCGCGATGATTTACGAGGGCGCGCCCAACTGGGCGGAGACCGACGCGGTGGTCACGATACAGGCGCCCGGTCAGCCGACCCTGGAAATCCGGCTCGACAGCCACCGCAACGACCAACGCATGTGCGCCCTGGCGATACTGGAGAACCAAGGCGGTAACATCAAGGTCACAAAGCTCGTCGAATATTTCCTCGATCACCGCTACCTGGATCAGGCTTACGGTTTCGGCCTGCGCTGGGTGGCGGGGTCAAAGGATTGATTTTTTACCATCGACGGGGCGGAGTGGGTTGGTTCTGCCCTGCTGCCCGATTTCATTTCATTTACCGGAGAAACAGACCTTATGGCTCTCGAATGGTTGAAGCAGCGTTACAGCGAAGTCACCGCCAACCTGAAAACCGAAGTCACCAAGTTCAATAACAAGAGCTTCCTGGAAACGGTGGTGGCCGGTTGCGTGATGGTGGCCTACGCCGATGGCGTGGTACGCCCCGAAGAAAAGCAAAAAATGATGGGTTTTCTGCGCAACTCCGATGTGCTGTCGGTATTCACCACTGAGGAAGTCATCACCGTCTTCGACAAATACGCCAAGCAGTTCGAGTTCGATCATCAGATCGGTCAGGCCAGCGCTCTACAGGCGATTGCCAAGCTCAAGGGCAAGGAAACCGAGGCTAAGTTGATGGTGCGAGTTTGCTGCGCGATTGGTGCCGCCGATGGCAATTTCGATGACAACGAGAAGGTAATAGTCCGCAAAATTTGCGCCGAACTCGGCCTGAATCCCAAGGATTTCGATCTCTAAACCGAGAATACCGGACATTCCTATGGAACAACATCTCGGTTTTCCGCTGGAGACCATCGCCATTTTCGTGGGGGTGGTCGCCTTCTCGGTGTGGTTGGACCTCCGACTGCACAAAGACAGCGAAGATATCAGCATCCCCAATGCGGTAGCCTGGTCGCTGTTCTGGATCTTTCTATCCATCGCGTTCTATTTCTATCTCAAGATCCATCACAGCGCCGAGTTCGCCGATCTGTTCCTGGCTGGCTACATCCTGGAAAAGTCGTTGTCGGTGGACAATCTGATGGTCTTCGTCGCGATCTTTGCCTCATTCGGCATCAAGGGCGCTCTGCAACACCGAATCCTGTATTTCGGTATTCTGGGGGCGGTGATTTTCCGGATGCTATTCATCGCCTTCGGTACGAGCTTGTTCGGGTTGAGCACCTGGATTGAGTTCGTGTTCGCGGCCATCGTGGCCTGGACGGGTTGGAAGATGCTGGCCGGGGTCGGCGGGGATGAGGAGATCGAGGATTATTCCGACCACTGGTCGGTGCGGCTGACCCAAAAGCTGGTGCCAATTTTCCCCCGCCTGCACGGTCATCATTTCGTGGTCAGCCACGGCCATGTCAAGACGGTGGCGGAGCAGGATTCCAGCATTTCCGTGACCCGGGAAGCGATGGTGTACGCCACCCCGATGTTGCTCTGCCTGGTCTGCATCGAGGTGTCCGACATCATCTTCGCCTTCGACTCGGTGCCGGCGGTGATCGCCGTGACTCGCGAACCGTTGCTCGTCTATTCGGCGGTGATCTTCGCCATTCTCGGCCTGCGCTCGCTGTATTTCGTGCTGGCAGCGGCGCAGAAATATCTGGCCCATCTGGACAAGGCAGTGGCGGCGCTGCTGTTCTTTATCGCCTTCAAGTTGGCGCTGCAAGCGTCCAACCACATCTTCCACTGGCCAGGTTGGGAAATTTCGGCCAATCTCAGCCTGATGATCATTCTCGGTACGCTGGCGGTGGGCGTGATCACCTCGCTCTTGTTCCCTGAAAAGGAAGAAGCCGGAGAGGAAACCCAACCACAGCTGGAGAAAGACAAAGAACCCCGCCGAGAGAATCCCTGATTCCCGCTGGCGGCACACCGGACGGATATGGCCAGCATCCATCCGGTTCCGCAACTTTTTTGAAATCCCCTATTCGCACCCCGTTATTGAGGGAGGACAAACGCATGGCTATTTCTCTTAACAAAGGCGGCAAGCTGTCACTGAGCAAGGAAGCGCCGGACCTAAAGAAAGTCCTGGTTGGATTGGGCTGGGACGCTCGCGCCACCGATGGCGCCGATTTCGATCTCGATGCTTCAGCGTTCCTGCTAGACGCCAACGGCAAGGTTCGATCCGATGCCGATTTTATTTTTTACAATCAGTTGAAATCCCCGTGTGGTTCAGTGCAACACACAGGGGATAACCGGACTGGCGCCGGCGAAGGGGATGACGAAGCCGTCATGGTGGATCTGACCCGCGTGCCAGCGGACGTGCAGAAAATCACGTTTACCGTCACCATTCACGAAGCTGATCAGCGCCGGCAAAATTTTGGTCAGGTCGGCAATGCCTTCATCCGTCTGGTCAACGCCGAAACCAATATCGAAGTGGCCCGCTACGACCTCGGCGAGGACGCCTCGACCGAGACTGCGATGATCTTCGGCGAGCTGTATCGCCACGGTGGCGAATGGCGGTTTGGCGCGGTCGGCCAGGGCTACGCCGGTGGGCTGGCGGCGATGTGCCGCCAGTACGGCGTCAACATCTGAACCTGCTTTCTCCGCTTAATCCGTACGGTTTCCATAACGATCAGGACTGGAACTATGGCTATCTCTCTGCAAAAAGGTGGGAATGTTTCCCTGAGTAAGCAAGCGCCCGGGTTGAAGCGGGTCTGCTTTGGTCTGGGCTGGGATGTCCGCAAGACCGATGGCAGCGCCTTCGATTTGGATGCCTCGGCCTTCGTGCTGGATGGCAACGGCAAGGTGTTGAGCGATCAGCATTTCGTGTTTTACAACAACACTCGGGACCCATCTGGCGCGGTCACGCACAAGGGCGACAACCGTACCGGTGAAGGCGAGGGCGATGACGAAGTGATCGAAATCGGCCTGGATTCGATGGAGGCCGGCGCCGCCAAGGTGGCATTCGTGGTCACCATCCACGACGCGGAAGCGCGCAAACAGAATTTCGGGCAAGTCAGCAACGCCTACATCCGCGCGCTGAATGCCGAGGGCGGGCAAGAGATCGCCCGCTACGACCTGTCCGAGGATGCGTCGATCGAAACCGCGATGATCTTTGGCGAATTATATCGCCACGGCGAAGAGTGGAAATTCAAGGCCATCGGTCAGGGTTACGCCGGTGGACTGGCTGCGGTCGCGCGCGATTTCGGCGTCAATCTCGGCTAGTCGCGCGTCTCTTACGTAGTCGCGGGCTGAGGCGGGGCAGGGATGCTCCGCGATCTTGCTCCGACTGCGACTACCCGGAACGTCTTGGCGGAAACCGTCATGGTTGTTCCCGCTCCCAGGCGAAGCCGACCAGATTGCGTTGCTGCCGGATGAATTCCACGCCGATCAGATAAATCGGTCCGCCTCCGCCACGATATTTCTCGGCGTAACCTTTGTCCTGAAGTTGCTGTAGGGCGCCACCTGCTGCGTCGACCTCCACTACCTTGAATTCGAACAGATTCCAGCGCGATTCCAGGTACAGCCCCTCGAACAGCTCCCGGCTGCCGGCGAAGGCCTCGGCCAGGGTGTCCACCAGCAGGCTCTTGCCGAAACGGCGGGGCCGGGCCAGAAAGTAGTATTTGCCCTCCTCGACCAGGCGGGCGACGTGGGCGGTCTTGTCCACGTAGACGTGGCCCTGGGTACGCATCTCGCGCAGGTTTTGCAGGCCGATGGGCAGCTTCGGTTTCATGGAGGATTCCGGCTCGGGGCATGCCGGACACTAAGCGCAAAGGTCGCGCCGCCCGCGGTGGCCCGGCCGGGGTTGCCCCCGGCTGGAACCGGGGGCGGGCTGCGCTCAGTCGGTGTCTCCGGCGAGACGGCTCAACTGGCCGCCGATCCGGGTCCAGGCGCTGAGGCCGGTGGAGTAGTAGATGGAACCAGCGCCGTTGAGGCCGGCCAGGTCGGCGTACAGGTCGCCGTTGTAGTTGCCGCTCGCCAGCCGGGACAGGGCGCCGGAGATTTGGGTCCAGTTCGTCAGGTTGGTGGAGTAGTAGATGGAACCGGCGCTGTTGAGGCCGGCCAGATCGGCTTTGCCGTCGCCGTTGAAATCGCCGGCCACCAGTCGGCTCAAGGTGCCGGGGATGTAGGTCCAGTTCGTCAGGTTGGTGGTGTAGTAGATGGCGCCGGCGCTGTTGACGCCGGCCAGATCGGCTTTGCCGTCGCCGTTGAAATCGCCGGCCACCAGTCGGCTCAAGGTGCCGGGGATGTAGGTCCAGTTCGTCAGGTTGGTGGTGTAGTAAATGGCGCCTTTGCTGTTGACGCCGGCCAGATCGGCTTTGCCGTCCCCGTTGAAGTCGCCGGCCACCAGATGGCTCAAGGCGCCGGGGATGTTGTGCCAGGTGGTCAGGTCGGTGGTGTAGTAGATGGCGCCAGCGCTATTGACGCCGGCCAGGTCGGCTTTCCTGTCGCCGTCGAAGTCGCCGGCCACCAGGCGGGACAGGGTGCCGAGGATGCGAGTCCAGCCGGTCAAGTTGGTGGAGTAGTAGATGGCGCCGGCGCTATTGAGGCCGGCCAGGTCATCCCGACCGTCGCCGTCGAAGTCCGAGTGGATCGGGTTGTAAGCGCTGGGCGGATTGCCGACTTCCACCGCGCCGATGTCGACCGCGCCGCCGACGATGCGGGGGAAACCCGCGCCGCGCTGGTCGGTGGTGAGGCCCGCCGACTGGGCCAGCGCGTTGTCGCCGGCGTCGATGGCGGGACCGCCCGCGACCGGCAGATAGGTCAGGGTCGGGCCGCCATTATTGGCCAAGGGGCCAATGGCGGTGCCGATGGCTCCGGGCAGGATTCGATCATTGGCGGCTGGATTGGCGTTCGTTAACCCGGATACGCCGTTTTGACCGAACAGATTATGCCCCATCGATGAGAACGTGCCAGCGTTGTATATCTCGATGCCGCTGTTGCTGCCACCCGGTGTTGCGCTGTTGCCAGCCACCACGTTATTGCCGGGCATCAAAATACTCCCGTTTTGGATATAGATACCACCGCCTTGAGAGGTTGCCATATTCGCCGACAAGGTATTATTCAGGGGATTAAAAATGCTGGTTCCGGCGATGCATAGACCACCGCCATTACGGGCCAGATTGTTGGACAACGTATTGTTATAGAACATGTTATTTGTGCTGCGGTCAATGTAAACGGCGCCACCGCAACCATTCCTGGCTTCGTTACCGAGCAGGGTGCTGTTAATAACGGTCAGTGATGGTGCAGCGATACTAGAAATTCCCCCGCCATCGTAAGCGCTACCTGTCAAGTTGTTGACAATGGCGCTGCGATTGACGGTAAAGCTGCCTCCTTCGTTCCCTAATCCACGACTCCGATTGCCGGATAGGGTGCTGCCATTAACAGTAGCTTGGCCATAATAGTTATAAACTCCCGCCAAGGCATTGTCGGATAGGGTGCTGTTGTTGATGGTCACATCGCCATAGTAATTATAAACTCCATAACTATCATTTTCAGACAGGGTGCTATTGTTGATGGTCACATCGCTGCCGCTGCGATCGCTGAGAATTCCCGTGCCAAAATTCTTGGAGATGCGACAATCGTTGACGGTTAGGTTTCCCAGGTTCCAGATTCCGTTACGACCATTGGTGATCGTCAGCCCAGAGATCGTGATGATCGCGTCGCTTCTGTCAATAACGAAAATATCGGTCCCATTGCTAAGGATCGTTAGCACGCTGGCCCCTGGCCCAATCAGATCGAGCACTCCGATGGGTCGCAGCGTACTCACAACCGGCAGGATACCGCTGAGGCCGGTTGCAAACGTGATGGTATCCGCCCCCGGTTGGGTGTTGGCGTCGAGGATAGCCTGACGGAGCGACCCGACGCCGCTGTCGTTGAGGTTGGTGACGGTGAAGGTTGCGGCTTTAGCAGGAAAACTAAAAATACAGATTATAATCAATAATATAAAATGAATTGATGGGGATAATGAACGACGCGACACGATGCTTCTCCCTTAAGGTTATAGAATTGAAATAACCAGGTTACATGATGACTATTAATCATTACAACTGTAGAAATCATGAAGAAGCATTGCGGGCAATTGTCACTTAAAAAATACTAACGTCTCTCCTTGTACAAGCGATGGGATAACCGAGTCGGTGGCGGAGCGGTAGCTGTCGAACTCTCAGGCCCGTTTTCACCAGTTGGTCGAAGCGGTCGCCGATTTCCGGTTCGGTCAGGGCTACGCGAAAAGCGTCGGCCTGGGTGTTGAGCTGATAGCGGCTGGCGGCGCGGGTTTGGTCGCCCAGTCCGAGCAAGCTTGGGGATGAAGCGCGAACTTGCGCTAAAATGATCATCCAGTCACCCCGGCGGTGCGGCAGACCACCCCAAAACCGTCATCAGACCACCCGATCCAGCTAGCGGGAACACGCATCGGATCACCCGTTGAGCGGATTTTCTGGAGCCGATATGACCGAACCCGTGAAATACCCGCTCGATGAGAGTCGGATGCCGAAATATTGGTACAATTTGGTGGCCGATTTGCCCGCGCCGCCGCCGCCCGTGCTACATCCTGGCACCCTGCAACCGATTAGCCCGGATGATCTGGCACCGCTGTTTCCAACGTCGCTGATCATGCAGGAAGTCTCCACCGAACGGGAAATCGAGATTCCAGAACCGGTTCGGGACATCTATCGGCAATGGCGACCCAGCCCCCTGTACCGCGCTCGTCGTCTGGAAAAGGCGTTGGATACGCCAGCCCGGATTTACTACAAGTATGAAGGCGTCAGCCCGGCCGGCAGCCACAAGCCCAATACTGCCGTTGCCCAAGCGTTCTACAACAAGGAAGCCGGCGTCAAACGCATCGCCACTGAAACCGGCGCCGGCCAATGGGGCTCCTCGCTGGCGTTCGCAGGCGCGCTGTTCGACATCGAGGTGGAAGTGTTCATGGTCCGGGTGTCCTACCAGCAGAAGCCCTACCGCCGGGCACTGATGGAAACCTGGGGCGCGACCTGCACGCCATCGCCCTCGGAGCGCACCGCCGCCGGTCGGGCGATCCTCACCAAGCGGCCCGACCATCCCGGCAGCCTGGGCATCGCCATCTCCGAGGCGGTGGAAATCGCCGCCCAACGCGACGACACCAAATACGCCCTCGGTTCAGTGCTGAACCACGTCCTGTTGCACCAGACCGTGGTCGGCTTGGAGGCGATGGCCCAGCTGGAGATGGCCGACGATTATCCCGACGTGGTGGTGGGTTGCACCGGTGGCGGCTCCAATTTCGCCGGCATTGCCTTCCCATTCCTGGGCGCACAACTGCGTGGTGGGAAAAAGGTCCGCATCGTGGCCATCGAACCGGCTGCCTGCCCTAGTTTGACCCGGGGCAAATACGCCTACGACTTTGGCGATACCGCCCATCTGACGCCGCTGACTAAAATGCATACCCTGGGCTCGACCTTCACCCCGCCCGGTTTCCACGCCGGCGGTCTGCGCTATCACGGCATGGCGCCACTGGTCAGTCACGTCAGGCAATTGGATCTGATCGAGGCCCGCGCCTATCATCAGCTCAGTTGCTTCGAAGCTGGAGTGCTGTTTGCCCGCGTCGAAGGTGTGTTGCCCGCGCCAGAAGCCAATCACGCGGTACGCGGTGCCATCGACGAGGCGCTGCGGTGTAAGGAGGAAGGCGTCAGCCGGGCGATCCTGTTCAACCTCTGCGGCCATGGCCACTTCGACATGCAGGCGTACATGGATTATTTCGCCGGCAAGTTGACGGATCAGAACTACGACGAGGCGGAACTGGCAATGGCCCTGGCTGGCTTGCCGTCGGTGACAGCGGTGTAGCGAAAGCGCACAGGGACGGTTTCCGCGCCGTCCCCCGCCGGTTCAAGCCAACCGTTTCAACCAAAACACCATCGGTTTGGGTGTTTCCGCGTCCTCGCCCCATTCCCGCCAAGAGAAAAAAGTGCGCAATTCGGGGTGCTTGGCGAAGCCACGCTGGTTCCAGAACGCATCCAATGGTACGTAGTCTGCTGGCCGGCGTGGATGGTCAGCAGGCCGCTCGATGGCGCAAAAACAGGCGATATCGAAGCGTGCCAACTGCCGGACATGTGTCTCCCGCTCCTCAAAAAAGCGTTTGCCCAGCCCTCTGCCCCGATATTCCGGCAGCAGAACCGACTCACCGTAGTAAAAAATCCTTTTTGGATCGTAGCCTTGTGCGATAAATGGCGCCATCGCCTCCGGGGTTTCGACCTCCATCGGCAAACCACTGGAAGCCCCTACCACCCGATCGCCGTCCCAGACCAATACCATAACGCTTTCGGGGACGTTCACATACGTTTTAAGATACTGTTCTTCGTAGGCGACACTACCTTCATAGAGATAGGGATATTCCTGGAATACTTGGATACGCAAGCGCGCCAGTTCGGACAGAAAGGTGTTGATATCGCCACCGGACAAGCGGTGAACGTGCAGTTCCTCGGACATTCAAGAGCCTCGTAGAGTCGATAAACGATGCATGAACGAAACGCGAAACAGGTATAAGCTTCATAGTCTTATCGTTTCGTGTAACTTGGATTGATCGATTAGGATCGGTGTGATCGCTTGTCGAGATCCGGGCCAGTTTTCGGCTCCAGGCTCGATTCAGGATTCCATCGCAACGGAATTTTAGGCGTTCGCGCCTGCTTTGGCATGTTCTACGCGGGGTGCCTATGTTGTGGGGTAAGAAAGGCGGCAAAAAACAGCCGAACCAAGTACAAAAAACAGCGCCCGTTTCCTTGGCCAGCGACGCCCTCGGGTTGGACGCCACGGCGGATTTGCTTCGTATTTTCGGTAAATTTGCCTTTGATATCGATCAATACAGCGCGCAAACCATCAACGAAATGTGCCAGCAGTGGGCACGGCATGTCCTGATCGCCACTCCTTATCCGAATTCTGGGCCTGGCGACGCCACCGTTGGCACGGTAGGCGAGCGTAACTGGCAAGGACTACACGATTTCGTCACTGACTTGCGGCAGCGGGAAAAAATCTACGTTAACAGCAACTTCAAGGAAATCCGCAACGTTCTCGGCGATTTCATCGACACGCTGGGCAAGGTCATCGTCGAAGGGGAGGAGGGTCAAACGGAAATCGGTGATCAGCTCAATCGTCTCCGAACCGTGGTCGATAGCAATACCTCGCTGGAAACCATCAAGCGCGAGGCCATGCAGGTTATCGGCACGATCGGGCATCTTACCGAGGAACGGCAGCGGACCCATCGCCACGCGTTGGAGCAACTGGCCAACAAAATCAAATCCATGCGTGAGGAATTGAGCGCGGCGCGGCGGGAATTGGAACTGGATGCCCTGACCCAATTGTACAACCGCAAGGCATTCGACCAACAACTGCTCCGCATTTTCGAGTTCAATAAACTCTCTAGTCAGTCAGCTTGTCTCCTGATGGTGGACCTTGATCGCTTCAAGCAAATCAACGATCAGTTCGGGCATTTGGCGGGCGACCTGGTACTGCGGAAATTTGCCGACTGCTGCGCGCAGACCTTCCCGCGCCGCAGCGATTTTGTGGCTCGCTACGGCGGCGAGGAGTTCGTGATCATCGCTCAAGAAATTGCCATCGAAGTTGCCACGATGCTGGCTGAACGATTGTTGCGGGCGGTACGCGGCATTCGGGTCTACTATGAAGGTAAGGAGATATCCGTCACGGTTTCCATCGGTATCGCTGAAATGAATCCTCAATACGATTGGTCCGACTGGCTGCGCCAAGCAGATAGCGCTCTTTATCGCGCTAAGCAGGGAGGTCGCGACCGCCTCGCACTCTGACGAAAGAATCGCTTTCGGCAATTGCTACAATCAAGCGTCTTCCCGCGAAAGCTCGCCGGCGTCCCGGGCCATCGCAATTCGCGCCCCGGCCGTACCCACCCACCGTAACCCTCTGGAATCGACCGTTCATGGGCAAGCAAAAAACCGATTACAATATCCAGATCGCCGCCCAAGCGTTTTATCTGGAAGAGCAATCCGATCCAAGCCGCGACCGCTATGTTTTCGCGTATACCGTGGTGATCCAGAATCAGGGCGGTATTCCCGCCAAATTGCTCAGTCGGCACTGGATCATCACGGACTCCAACGGCAAGATCGAAGAAGTGCGCGGCGAGGGCGTCGTCGGCGAGCAGCCCTATCTGCGGCCCGGCGAAGGTTTCCAATACACCAGCGGCGCGATTCTGGAAACCTCGGTCGGCAGTATGAAGGGCAGCTACCAGATGCTGGCCGACGACGGCGTGACCTTTGATGCCGATATTCCGGCGTTCGTCTTATCCATTCCCCGCACGTTGCATTGAGCGGGATCTTTCGTGATGCTGCGTTACAGCTACACTCTGTTCGCGCCGGTTTACGATACGCTGGTCGCACCGTTCACTGACTCCATGCGGCGGCGTAGCTTGGCTTTGCTCCACGAAAAGCCACCCGCCGAAGTGCTGCTGGTCGGAATCGGCAGTGGCTTGGATTTGCCGCTGTTACCGCGTGGGCCGCGTTACACTGGCCTCGATTTGGTTCCGACGATGCTGGCACGCGCCCAGCGTAAGGCTACTAGCCTCGGTTTGCCGATTCGACTGGATACCGGTGACGCCCGTTGTTTGCCCTATGGCGACGCGGCATTTGACACCGTCGTGCTGCATTTAATTCTGGCGGTGACACCGCATCCGGAACGGGTATTGGCGGAAGCGGCGCGGGTTTTACGAGACGGCGGCCAGCTTCTGGTCCTCGATAAATTCCTACGCGCCGGTCAAATCGCACCGTTGCGGCGTTTGGTCAGTCCGCTACTGGGGTTGCTGGCCACCCGCACCGACGTGGTGTTCGAACAGGTACTGACCCAAGTGCCGGCGCTACAGGTGGTGTCCGATCAACCGGCCCTCGCTGGCGGCTGGTTTCGACGGATCGTACTCAACAAGAACGGGGCTTGAGGTAACGACAAGACGGACTGACTTTGTCACACCCGGTTGATCTGGCCGTAGCCTTGATAATGCCTGACCTCGCCCGCATCTAGGGTTCCAGTTTCCCTTTAGCCGCGAGAACGATCATGACCGACCACGAAGTCGAAGCCCTCGAAGCGGAAGTCGTGTCCGAGGACGATACGGGTGAAGCGTCCGCCAGCAACAATATCGTTGCCGCCGCCGATATCCTGCCCAACACTTTATACCTGTTGCCTCTGTCCGAACGGCCGTTTTTCCCGGCCCAGGCACTGCCGCTGTTGCTCAACGAAGAACCGTGGTTGCCGACCATCGAGGCCGCCGCCAGCCGCGAGCAACACGTGATCGGTTTGATTCTGGTCAAGCCTGACAGCGCGGAAAAGGCCGGTCCCGCCGATTTCCACGAAGTGGGTACCGCCGCCCGGATGCACCAGTTGGCCCGTAACGAGGGGCGTCTGCAATTCATTGCCCAGGGATTGAAGCGGTTCCGCATCCAAAACTGGCTGTCCAGCACGCCACCCTATCACGTTCAGGTCGAGTATCTGAGCGAGGAAGACGCGGTCGGCACCGAAGAACTGCGGGCCTATTCGCTGGCGGTGATCAATACCCTCAAGGAGTTGATCCCGCTCAATCCATTGTATTCCGAGGAATTGAAATTTTTCCTCAATCGCTTTAATACCAACGATCCCTCGCCGCTGGCCGACTTCGCCGCCAGCCTGACCACGGCGAGCAAGGAGGAATTGCAGGAAATTCTCGCCACCGCGCCGATCTTGGAGCGGATGAAAAAAGTGATCGTGTTGATCAAGAAGGAACTGGAAGTCGCCAAGCTCCAGACCCACATCCGCAAGCAGGTCGAGGAGAAAATGAGCGAGCACCAGCGCAAGTTCTTCCTGCGCGAACAGCTCAAGGCCATCCAACAGGAGCTCGGTATCGCCAAGGACGACCGCACCGCCGACGTGGACCGATTCCGTGAGCGGTTGGAAAGCCGGCAGGTACCGGAAGCGGCGCTGAAACGGATCGAGGAAGAACTGGACAAGCTGTCGATTCTGGAAACCGGCTCGCCCGAGTACGCCGTCACTCGCAATTATTTGGATGTCATCACCGACCTGCCGTGGGGCCTGTACTCCACCGATAACCTTGACCTCAAACACGCCCGGACGGTGCTGGATCGCGATCACGACGGATTGGAGGACGTGAAGGATCGCATCATCGAATTTCTGGCGGTGGGCGCGTTGAAAGGGCAGGTCGGCGGTTCGATCATCCTGCTCGTGGGGCCACCTGGCGTGGGCAAAACCTCCATCGGCCGTTCGGTGGCCGCCGCGCTGGATCGCAAATTCTATCGGCTGAGTTTGGGCGGGATGCGCGACGAAGCCGAGATCAAGGGTCATCGCCGCACTTACATCGGCGCCTTGCCGGGCAAGTTCATCCAGGCCATCCGCGACGCCAAGACCGCCAACCCGGTGATCATGCTCGACGAGATCGACAAGATCGGCACCTCGTTCCGGGGCGATCCAGCCTCGGCGCTGCTGGAAGTGCTCGATCCCGAGCAGAATACCGAGTTCCTGGATCATTATCTGGACGTGCGTTTCGATTTATCCAAGGTGCTGTTCATATGCACCGCCAACCAGCTCGACACCATTCCGGCGCCGTTGCTCGACCGCATGGAGACCATCCGGCTGTCCGGCTACATCACCGCCGAAAAGCTGCAAATCGCTCGCAACCACCTGTGGCCGAAGCTGCTGGAACGCAGCGGCCTGGAACCGGATCGGATCCGCGTCGAGGACGACGCGCTAACCCAGATCATCGAGGGTTACGCTCGCGAGGCGGGGGTACGCAATCTGGAAAAGCAACTCGGGCGAATCGTGCGCAAGAGCGCGGTCAGGATCGTCGAGGGGAACGAGACGGGACCCATCGTGGTGGACAGACCCGATCTGGAGCGCTTTCTGGGCAAACCGCCGTTCAGACAGGAAAGATTGATGACTGGCGTCGGCGTGGTCACCGGACTGGCCTGGACCGCGCTGGGTGGCGCAACCCTTAACGTCGAGGCCAGCCTGGTCCACACCAAGAACCGTGGCTTTAAGCTGACCGGTCGGCTGGGCGAGGTGATGCAGGAATCGGCCAACATCGCCTACAGTTACGTCAGCGCTCACCTGGAAGACTACCAGGCCGATCCCAAATTCTTCGACGAGGCGTTCGTGCATTTGCATGTCCCAGAAGGCGCCACGCCCAAGGACGGCCCCAGTGCCGGTATCACCATGGCCACTGCCTTGCTATCGCTGGCGCGGGGCCAGCAACCCAGTCGGCCGCTGGCGATGACCGGCGAACTGACCTTGACCGGTCAGGTATTGCCGGTGGGGGGCATCCGCGAGAAAGTCATTGCTGCCCGACGGGTCGGGATCTTCGAGATCATCCTGCCGGAAGGCAGCCGTGGCGATGCCGAAGAACTGCCGGATCATATTCGGGAAGGGCTGACCCTGCACTTTGTGGAGCGCCTACAACAAGTGGTGGACTTAGTGTTCGGCCCGGAACGAGCACCATGAGAGAGCTACCGTGAAAGTTCGTGACCGTTCTGCGATTGTTCTGTTGCCGCCGCTCTGCTTGCTGACTTTGTTGCACTGGCCCACCATCGGTTGGGGTACCTGCGAAGACCCGCCCGCGCGGCGGGTCAGTTGGCTGCGCTGCGACAAGCAAGGCGTAGATTTGACGGGCGCGGACTTGCGCGAAGCGGTGTTGACTCAAGTCAATCTCAGCAATGCCAAGCTGACGGGCGCACGGCTGAGCGGTGCCGATTTCGGGCGGGCGATCCTCAGCAACGCGGATTTCACCGGGGCAGCGCTGCGGGGTACGCGGCTGGTGTCGGCGCAGCTGGATCGCGCCGTGCTGGTCGGCGCCAGCATGGCCGGCGCGCGGCTGGACCGGGCGGTGCTGGCGGGTGCCAATCTGAGCCAAGCCGATCTAAGCGATGCCGGGCTTTATCAGGCCGATCTGAGCGGTGCCAACCTGACCGGAGCGAATTTGAGCAAGGCCACGCTGACGCAAGCGGATTTGACCGACGCCAAGCTAGTAGGCGCGATGCTGACGGGTGCGGTGCTGAGCCGAGCGGTGCTGGAGAATGCGCTATTGTCCGGCGCTAACCTCAACGGTGCGAAACTGGATGGTACCAATCTACTGGGCACCGACTTTACCGGTGCCGACCTCGGGACTGCAACCTTGGCCGATGCCCGGATCAATGGTGCCCGCTTTACCGACGCCAAGCTGGACAGCACGATCTGGGTGGATCGGCGACGCTGCCGGCCGGGGTCGGTGGCGGAGTGTCAATGAATCGCACGCGGCATGAGCCTTGCCATTCAGTCCTGATGCTGCGCGGTTGCCGCCGGGCAAAACCCTTGAAGACGTTATTCCAGCGAGCGCAAGTGTTCGCCGAACTGTTTTGCCTCCACGAAACCCACGACCCGATATTCGCGGCGTTCCCGCCCGTCCGAGCCGAAAAACACAATGGCCGGTGGTCCAACAATGCCAAAGTGCTTCAACAGGTCGCGATCAGCGGTGTCGTTAGCGGTTACATCGGCCTGCAAGGGGATCATCCCGGCCAGCACCGCTTGCACTTCCGGATCGGAGAAGGTGTAGCGTTCCATCTCCTTGCAGCTCACGCACCAATCGGCGTAGAAATCCAGTAGCACCGGTCGGCCAGCGGCGGAGCGAAGGGCTTGATCGACATCCTCCACGGTTTTAACGCCGCGAAACAAGGGCGGCTTTGCCGGACTGGCCGCATTGGCGATCAACCCAACCCCGCGTAGCGGTTGCCAGGGATCGCGTCCGCCGGCGGCCACGCCAACCAGCAGCAAGATGCCGTAGATCAATAGCACCAGACCGAATCCTTTGATCAGCGTGCGCCAAGGGGGTGCGCCGTGGCCTATCGGTTGCAACGCGCCCATGTAGGTGGCGGTCACGATCAACAAGGTCGCCCACAGCACCATGGTGACTGTCGGCGGCAAGATGCGCTCCAACAGCCAAAGCGCCACGGCCAACAGCAGCACGCCGAATACGAGCTTGATCCGCTCCATCCAGTGGCCGGCGTGTGGTAGCCAGTGGCCGGCGGAGGCTCCGATAATCAGCAATGGCACGCCCATTCCCAGACTCAGCGCGAACAAAGCCGCACCACCCAGGACCAGATCCCCGGTAACAGCGATGAAGGTCAAAGCCCCGATCAAAGGCGGAGCGACGCAGGGGCTGACGATCAAGGCCGACAGCAGGCCCATGATCGCCACCCCGACATGATGGCCGCCGCGTTGACGGTTGCTCCAATCCACCAGCCGATTTTGCAACCTGGTCGGCAATTGCAGGTCGTACAAGCCGAACATGGACAGCGCTAGCAACAGGAACAAGATGCTGAAAAAGCCGAGCACCCAAGGGCTCTGAAACCACGCTTGCGTGTTCTGGCCCAGCAATGCCGCTAGTAAGCCCGCGACGGTGTAGGTGGTCGCCATCGCGAGCACGTAGGTGAGTGACAGCAGGATCGCCTTGCGCCGAGTCAAGCTGGCACCTTGGCCGACGATCAGGCTGGATAGGATCGGAATCATCGGGAATACGCAAGGCGTGAAGGCCAACAGCAAACCGAATCCGAGGAAAGCCGGAATCGCCCAGAATCGTTGCTCGCCCAGCAGTCGCGCCAAACGGTCTGGCTCGGCTTCCCGGCTCTCGGTTGGCGTCGGTCCGACACCGGAAGGAGGGGGTGACGCCAAAGTGGTGACCAGTGCGGTTTCGGGCCTGGCGGCCGCTGCCGCAACCGGCGGTGGAGGGGAGGGAGCAACAGTAGCCGCCGCCTCCGATAATGCGGGCAAGACAATCGCTACAGTCTGACTCAGCGGCGGATAGCAGACACCAACCTCGGCGCAGCCCTGATAGTCCGCCCTGATTTGCACGGTTTGCTCGCTGGGCGAATTCCGATGCAGGTGCGCCACGAGCGTCGCTTCGCGGTGGAAAACCTCCTGCCGTCCCAAATACGGATCGTCTTTCGGCTCACCGACGGGAATATCGAGGGCAGTGATATCGGCTTTTTCGGTCTCTACCAGTTTGAACCGGAATTTACTGCGATAGAGATAATAGCCGGGGGCAATGGTCCAACGAGCCTCAACGGTGGACGGGTTCAGGACATCGACCACGAGCTGAAACGCTTCGTCGGCATCGAGGACACGCTCCTGCGAGGAGCTGCCGAACCGATTGAACAGTCCAGCCGCGACAGGTTCCGCCAGCAGTGCCAACAGCGTCAGTAGCGCCGCCGGTAACAGCCAAAGCTGGCGGTGGGCAGGCCTCATACCGGTGCTCCTGTATTGTCACTAAGCCAGTTGAGGTATTCCGTCAAGCCAGCCCGAATCGGCAACGCGATGATCTCGGGCACGTCATAGGTATGCAGTTCTCGGATACGGGCTTCCAACAACCCGTAGATCGCTTCGCGGGTTTTGAGGATCAACAACAGTTCGGATTCGCGCCGCACTTGGCCCTGCCAGCGATAAATGGAAATCAGCGCGGGCACGATATTGGCGCAAGCGGCGAGGCGCTCGTCTACTACTGCCTTGGCGATGCGTTCGGCCACAGCCAAATCGGGACATGTGCAATACACGACCAGCGGTTGCTTTTCCATAACAATCTCTCTCTATTTTTAATCTCGGCGATGGGTACGGCTTCGGGATGGCAGCGCAAGACGGGGTTGAGCTGGGCCTGCCAAGCGTAAGAGTAGACCCCGAAGCAGGCAATTTTCTTCATCGCTTCCCTTGAAATCCGTCATCTTGCGCCCACTTCACGGGCACCCCCTTGACAGAGAGGCATCGCTGGCTATTATTAGCACTCAATGAAGGCGAGTGCTAATAACGCTGGTGCTGGCTTGGTGCTTACGAACTTTCCACTGTTAATTAGGAGATGTAACCGATGAATATTCGGCCGTTGCATGATCGAGTGCTGGTCAAGCGTGTTGAAGAAGAAACCAAGAGCCCAGGCGGCATCGTCCTACCCGGCGCCGCCGCTGAGAAGCCCTCGCGCGGTACCGTGCAAGCGGTGGGTCGTGGCAAGCTGCTGGATAATGGCGACGTGCGCCCCCTGGATGTCAAAGCCGGCGATCATATTCTGTTCGGTAAATATTCGGGCAGCGAAGTCAAGGTGGACGGCGAAGAGCTGATCATCATGCGCGAAGACGAGATCATGGCCATCATCGAAAAGTAAACGCGCCCATCGCTTCCCTCCTTTCCCCAGCGATTACCGAATTTTTAGAGGAATTCCCCCATGGCTGCAAAAGAAGTCAAGTTTGCCGATGATGCCCGTTCGCGCATGGTGCGCGGCATCAATATTCTAGCCAATGCCGTCAAAGTGACCCTAGGTCCGCGCGGTCGCAACGTCCTGTTGGACAAGGCATTCGGCGCGCCCACCGTGACCAAGGACGGCGTATCTGTCGCCAAGGAAATTGAGCTAGAAGACAAATTCGAGAACATGGGCGCGCAGATGGTTAAGGAAGTCGCGTCCAAAACCTCCGATGTGGCCGGCGACGGCACCACCACCGCCACCGTGCTGGCTCAGGCCGTTGTCCGTGAGGGCATGAAGGCCATTGCCGCCGGTATGAATCCGATGGACCTCAAGCGCGGCATCGACAAAGCGGTTGCTGCCACCATCGAAGAACTCAGGAAACAGTCCACCCCTTGCACCGACGACAAAGCGATTGCGCAGGTCGGCACGATTTCCGCCAATGCGGATGAGGCCATCGGCCGGATTATCGCCGACGCGATGAAGAAGGTGGGCAAGGAAGGCGTGATCACCGTCGAGGAAGGCAAGGGACTGGAGAATGAACTGGATGTCGTGGAAGGCATGCAGTTCGACCGTGGCTACATTTCGCCTTACTTCATCAACAACCAGCAGAGCATGAGCGCGGAGCTGGAATCTCCGTACATCCTGCTGTACGACAAGAAGATTTCCAACGTCCGCGACCTGCTGCCCGTGCTGGAAGGCGTCGCCAAGGCCAGCAAGCCGCTGCTGATCGTGGCCGAGGATGTCGAAGGCGAGGCGCTGGCGACTCTGGTGGTCAACACCATTCGCGGCATCGTCAAGGTCGCGGCCGTCAAGGCGCCGGGCTTCGGCGACCGGCGCAAGGCCATGCTGCAGGATATCGCCATCCTGACCGGCGGCCAGGTCATTTCCGACGAAGTCGGCCTGAGTCTGGAGAAAACCACGCTGGCCGATCTGGGTACCGCCCGCAAGATCGTGGTTGCCAAGGAGAACACCACCATCATCGATGGTGCCGGCAAGGCCGACGAGATCAAGGGCCGGGTCGAACAGATTCGTCGCCAGATCGAGGAAGCCACTTCGGACTACGACAAGGAGAAGTTACAGGAGCGCGTTGCCAAATTGGCTGGCGGCGTAGCGGTCATCAAAGTGGGAGCGGCGACCGAAATCGAGATGAAGGAGAAAAAGGCGCGAGTGGAAGACGCTCTGCACGCGACCCGTGCGGCGGTCGAGGAAGGCGTGGTGGCCGGCGGTGGCGTGGCGCTGATTCGCGCGCTGCAAGCCATCAAGAGCTTGAAGGGCGCCAACGAAGACCAAAACCACGGCATCGCGATCGCTCTGCGTGCCATGGAAGCGCCGCTGCGCGAAATCGTTGCCAACGCTGGCGAAGAGCCGTCGGTGATCCTGAACAAAGTCCTTGAGAACACTGGCAACTACGGTTACAACGCCGCGACCAACGAGTTCGGCGACATGGTCGAAATGGGTGTTTTGGACCCGACCAAGGTCACCCGCTTCGCTTTGCAGAACGCCGCTTCCGTGGCCGCGCTACTGATCACCACCGAGGCCATGGTCGCCGAACTGCCTAAGAAGGATGCGGGCGGTATGGGCGGCGGTATGGGCGGCGGCATGGGCGGTATGGGCGGCATGGGCGGCATGGGTGACATGATGTAAGGACTGCCCGAAAATCGTCCGGTCCGAAAGAAAAAGCCCCGCTTAGCGGGGCTTTTTCGTGGGTGGATGGATTTCTGGTATCAAAAGGCGATTTTCTGGCTGGTTGGCAAATGACTATGTCGGAAGATTCACATCAAGCAAACGAGGCGAAAAGGTCTTAGGTAAACATCCGTTATTTTTTACATACTTGAATCTCTACGGGTCCATTCCCCGCAGCTTGCTGCGAGGTTGTTTATTTGACTTTTGGTCTGTTGCGACTAGCCTTGGCCGCCGACCGGCAAACAAAGAAATAGGCAACGCCCTCCGCGACGCTCTCATATCAAAACTCGTCGAACTCGACGCCGGTCGTTTGGGTTTCCAGATACATCTGTTCCCAAGATGGAATCGGTGAGAGGCGTTCACCACCGGGTATCGGCGGCGAAACAAAGAAATACTCAGCTTCAGTGTCGTTTGGCAATGTACTGCGAAGCATCCGCACCATGCCCAGCTGAGCGTCCAAGCGAACCTGCGAGCGGCTTGACCGCCTTAGTTATGCGCGACCACCGTATTGTACAATTTTCTGTACATATCAACTGGGGCCACCCCTATGGACGCTATCACCTACTCAAAAGCACGGGCCACATTGGCGCAAACCATTGATGCTGTTTGTGAAAACCACGAACCGGTGATCATTACCAAGAAGAATGATCGTTCCGTGGTGATGCTTTCGCTTGAGGATTACCAAGCGCTTGAGGAAACCTCGTACCTCCTCCGTAACCCGAAGAATGCCCGCCGCCTGTTGGACTCGGTAAACGAGCTTGATGCGGGCGATGGAATCGAGCGAGCATTGGCCGAATGAAGCTGATCTTCTCGGAGAACGCATGGGACGATTACTTGTACTGGCAAAAGACCGACAAGCAAACGCAGCGAATCAACCAGCTGATTTCGGACATACAACGATCTCCATTTGCAGGAGTAGGCAAACCAGAGCCATTGAAACATGCTCTTTCGGGCTATTGGTCACGGCGAATTAACAGCGAGCATCGCATCGTTTATCGAACCGATAACGACCCCGTTTTTATCGCTCAACTTCGGTACCACTACTGATCGTTTCATACGCGTAACGTTCGAGCTGAGCCGGACCCAACAGCCTGGCGCCACGCCGTTGGGCCCGGCTCAAGCGAGGGTGTTAGGCCGCAGTTGGCGATTGCCCGCTGCGCAGTGCTTCTCTAAAGACCTTCGAGTTCGAAGTTCGTGTACTCAGCGTGGCTCCAACGGACCGTGACTCGAAGAGAAGGATGGGTTCCTGGCGCGCCCGAGAGTACGAATCGGCAGTTCAGGCTGATGTCGCCGTCTTCGGCAAATGACTCCGTCTTGCTTCCGTCTTCGCAGGTCAGAGGCCTTCCATCTAGGCTCGTCTGAATGCTCGCGCGGGTGTCGTCATGGCCGCCGGAGAACCTGGCGATGAACCTGTAGCTTCGAGTCTCGGTAAGTTGGGGAATCGCGCAAAGCACAACTTTCGAGTCATATGTCTGTGCCTCTTCGGTGCACGTCGGCGATGGCGGAGCCGCGTGGAGCGACGAGTAAATTAGGAAGGCGAGGGCAAGCACGACACTTCGCATGAATCCTCCAAAGGGAGCACTTCGGTTAAAGTACTGAGGCCTCATGTTACCGACGAAGTGTGACAGTGGCCTTCGTCAGCGGTCTAACGGGGCGGAGCGCCAAGCGGCCATGCGGATGCTGATCCGCCGCCCCGTTGTCGCGAGCACGAAGCGTCCGCGACAACGACAAGGTCATCCGCGCGGCCGCTTCGTGGCCGCATCGGCTGTACCGTCTTGTTGGGCAAGCTGCCACTCCCAGACTTCGCCGTCTTCGGGGTGTTGCAATGTGGCTACATGTTTGAAGCCTAGTTTTTTAAGAATGGTGGTCGAAGGGCTTTCTTTGGGCAGTGTCTGAGCGGCGACAACCACTTGAGGAGCCGCATGGCTCGACATTGATAAAAGGGCTTCGGCCATCCGGGTTGCCATGCCCTTTCCTTCGAATGCCGAAAAAGTGAAGTAAGCGATTTCCACGCGGTTATCCTTTGGCGGGGCTTTGAAGCCACAACTTCCTACACACGCGCCGTCCACCAGAGCCAGATATCCTAACCATGGGGATTGATAACCGACGGATTGATACAGGCTGACGTAGGCGGCGCCCACATCGATGGCTTCTTTCGGTAAATCAGAGATCGGCTCCGTGGGTTGCCCCAGTTCAGAAAGCGGAATTAATTTCATTCAGTGTTCTCCTGCCCAACGTTTGAAATCAAAGGCGCTGCGCGGCTTCATCGCGCAGCGTCCGGTGGATTGATGGGTTGGGCCTTCCATTGCGTTAACAGCCAGAAGGCATACGCAGTGGATGCTCCGGCAAGGAATACGGGCAGAACAGAAATCTTCCAGCCCGTCTGCCAAAAAGGAAGACTCAGCGCCGGAAGCGTACTCGCTGCTAACAGATAAGTGACGCGGTAGCGCTTCATCTGCCGGAGAATAAGAGCCAGTGGCAGCCCGTAGAGCCAAGTGAAAACATAACCCACAACTGTGCTGTTGATCGAGACGCCAATGAGTGACTGAAGAGGTGGAAGGCCCCAAACATGAGGTTCAAGCCATTCATGCAGCACAAAGTACACCCATCCGCTCGTGAACGGAATAACAAGAGGGGCGACAACGGCCGCCAGAAGACAGCTTAGAACGCGGGGTTTCATGAGGCCCAACGCAGAGTTAACCGGGCGACGACGGGTGGACGGCTTGGCCGTGCGGCCGATGATGAACCAAGGCGGTCGCGCGGCCAAGCTGGCCAGCCGTTGGCGCTCCGGTTGAACGACCTGTTAGGCCGCACTCAGCGGAGTTTGGTACGGGCCAGTCGCTTTGCATTGGCTGTGACCTTGCGGTGCACGGGAGCAATGGTGGCTGCTGCAAGACGAGACGCCATTTGCTGGCCCTGTGCGGAATGCTTGCGAGGCGATGCACCGGTGAGGAGTGCGAGAGCTGCCTGCTGCTGCCACTGAAACACCTGCCCGCACGCTGCCGTCCAGGCTTGGAAGAGGGCAAGCTGCTTCTCCATCACCATCCCGGTGAACTCCTTCCGGTCTCGCGGCGACAGTACTGGCCCGGCAAGTGCCATACGAGTTAGGCGGTGTGCAATCACTTGTGGCGCCGCGATGCTGATCTCGGCGATCTTGGCTGCGGGGCTGCTGGTGCGTGTTCTGCGTTTTGTGCTCGGCATCACCGACTGTAGCCTGACCCGGGCTTTGCGTGAGTTGTGCGGCCTAACGCTAAAATAACTGGCAAATTAAAGCGGCGTGACGATAGGAGTGCCGCTTTAATTTGTCCATGTTTATTTACTTGTTAGCCTTAGCTTGCAAACCAAAACTTTAAGGCATCATATACAAGCGACGTTGCCAAAGGCACTATGCCTATTAAAAAAGCTGACAATACCCATGCCCTTCTTCGCTTCTCAATAAACGTGTGTTCAGGCCCAATTTGGAATTCTATTGATGGCCATAGAGACTTCAGCTTATCCATTAAGAAATATGCTGGCCATATGCCCACTAGATATGAGAACGCATACTTAATGCCATATACCAGAATAAATGAGTCTCTTATTGCCGTTGCCAATTGGGTCAGCCACTCGGGGGGCTTGGATTCGACTGGGCTCGATGGAATTAAGTCAATCAGGAAGAAATAGACTGAACCAATACTAAGAGCAAATACCAATTCTAGAATTCGTTTGTATTCAGTAAGAAATTTGTTCTGAGGGTGAAATGCCGAAACTTCTTCTTCTAATTTTCTGACAACCCCATTAACCCACTCACTATCGGTACCACTAACCTTAATATAATTATTATGCTCATAATTACCATGTGATAGTCTTACTTCTATTGCCTCGTCATCTTCATATGAGCTGTATCTCAACGAAATGTCTGACACTCTTTTTGAGGAAAGCACAGAATCCTCAGAGAAAATACCCATGTCAGCACTTTCAAAGTTCGATTCATCGAAGCAGGTGACACTGAATGAAATTCGGCAGTATTTATCATCAACTTTTTTCGCTTCATAGCGCTTTTGGATGATAGCAGCCAATCTCCTGATATTTTCAAGAGAAACAATTCGACCTTTAATTTTAACGTTTCTTGACTCTAATATCGTGGACATAGTTTTTTAAGGCTAACATGAAGTAGATGTCATAAATGACGCCTTATTTTACGTCGAATTTGACATCTAATCCGGTAAATTTCAATTAACCTATTGATCCATTGAAGCTGTTGTGCGATAACAACAGCACTAACATGCTTAGGCATTGGTTTCAACCTCTCATGGTCTCTTCGATCTACGTTGCCTCCAGGAAGCAGGTATTTTTGAAGGCGCCACAAGTATAGTACGGCTGAAAGAAATGATGGATGTCAAACCAAAGTTGCTTGATCAGATCCGCGACAAAATTCGTCTCAAACATTACAGTATTCGTACCGAGCAAGCCTATATTGATTGGAGTAGACGCTACATTCTGTATCACAACAAGCGTCATCCAAAAGATATGGGAAAAACCGAGGTCGAACAGTTCCTCACTCACCTGGCGGTGGAACGCAACGTAGCCGCATCGACCCAGAATCAGGCACTGAGCGCAATCCTGTTTCTTTACAAAGAGGTCTTGAGGCAAGATATCGGCTGGCTAGACAATATGGAGCACGCCAAACGTCCTGCCCGTTTACCCGTCGTTCTTACCGCTGCTGAAGTTCGCACGGTCTTGGCACATCTGGAGGGACGCCACCGCCTCATGGCGAATCTGCTTTATGGCGGCGGCTTGCGATTGATGGAATGCGTCCGCTTGCGAGTAAAAGACCTGGACTTTGAATACCGGCAGATTACGGTGCGCGATGGCAAAGGGCAGAACGACCGGTTGACCATGTTCCCGGAATCGGTGATTGAACCCCTTAAAACGCATCTGGCCGACGTCAAAATTATCCATAACCAAGATTTGCAGGATGGCTTTGGCGATGTTTATTTACCCTTCGCATTGGCCCGCAAATATCCCAATGCAGGTCGCGAATGGGGCTGGCAGTATGTTTTTCCCGCTTCGAAACGATCCATCGACCCCCGCTCCGGGATCGAGCGCCGTCATCACATTCAGGAGCAAACTCTGCAGCGGGCGGTTAAAGAAGCCGTGCGCGCCTCAGGCATCGCCAAGCCGGCATCCTGCCATTCACTACGCCATAGTTTCGCCACTCATCTGCTCATGTCAGGCTACGACATTCGCACCATCCAGGAATTATTGGGCCATAAAGATGTGAGCACGACCATGATCTATACCCACGTCCTCAATCGAGGCGGACGAGGTGTTGCCAGCCCATTAGATCAGTTGTAATTCCACTTCCAACCGCGCCAATTCCTCCGGCGTATTCACATTGCGGAACAACGCCGGCCCATCGGCAAACGCCACCCGCGCTGGTTGAT